>ERZ836358.261-NODE-261-length-70474-cov-708.001775_pt1 | contig 70474 bp, 59 predicted proteins | sample MGYA00519942_ERZ836358 | MGnify/ENA primary metagenome ERZ836358 (study PRJEB31850, sample SAMEA3708798) | human gut metagenome | biome: human gut; feature: human-associated habitat; material: faeces | place: China | collected 2014 ...
AGCGAGTGCAAAAGTACTAACTATTTTTCATTCCACCAAATCTTTTCGCAAAAAAATTGAGATTTTAGTGCGTTTTTAACACTTATAAAGACTTTCTGGAGTTTTTCTTACCACTACACTTTATTTTATACATGCATACGCCTGCCTGCATGTGCGGGCGCACACCCGCAAGCGCATTAATAATATTGTACTCATATTCCAAGACCGAAAAGGAATCAGGATTCAACTAGAAAAGTATTATCCGGAGAATATATCTATCAAAGAAGAATATTACTATACGAAAAGAATATTATCGAAGAAAAGGGAGAAACTCAGAAAAACATTTTGCCAATTAAAAAAAATATAGTACCTTTGCACACGTTTTAACGGATAACAAGATTAATTACATATATTTTAAAACTTTCAAATGAAGGCATTAGCAATTAAGTCGAGTTTGTTTTCCTGTTTAAAGACATACAACAAGAAAACATTCATGTCTGACCTCATGGCAGGTATCATCGTTGGTATCGTAGCCCTGCCTCTGGCCATCGCATTCGGTATCGCTTCTGGCGTGACCCCTGAAAAGGGTATCATCACCGCCATTGTAGCAGGTCTCATCATCTCCATCTTCGGTGGAAGCAAAGTGCAGATTGGTGGTCCTACGGGAGCATTCATCGTTATCATCTATGGCATTATCCAGAAATATGGCATGGAAGGTTTGACGATAGCGACACTGATGGCTGGTCTGTTCCTGGTTCTCTTCGGACTTCTCCGCCTTGGAACCATCATCAAGTACATCCCTTACCCTATCGTTGTGGGATTTACCAGTGGTATCGCCGTAACCATCTTCACGACCCAGATCAAGGATCTCTTTGGATTGACGTTGACTTCAAATCCTTCTGATTTTCTGGAGAAATGGGGCGTCTACTTCCAAAGCTTTGACACCATAGATCCTTGGTGTGCCCTTATCGGAATAGTAAGCGTAGTGGTTATAGCCATCACCCCTAAGTTCAGCAAGAAGATTCCGGGCTCTCTTATTGCCATCATCCTGATGACCGTTGTAGCCTTACTGCTCAAGCAGTTTGCCGGCGTTGAGAGTATCGAGACCATTGGTGACCGCTTCTCTATCAGCAACGAACTGCCTGCAGCTCAGGTACCAGTCATGAATTGGGAGACCATCAAGAGTCTTGTATCACCAGCTATTACCATCGCCATCCTGGGAGCCATTGAGAGTTTGCTTTCAGCAACAGTTGCCGATGGTGTAATCAGCGATCATCACGACAGTAACACCGAGTTGGTAGCTCAGGGTTTGGCCAATATCGCCTCTCCCCTCTTTGGCGGTATTCCTGCAACAGGTGCCATTGCCCGCACAATGACCAATATCAATAATGGCGGTAAGACTCCTATTGCAGGCATCATCCACGCCATAGTTCTGCTGCTCATCTTCCTCTTTCTGATGCCTCTTGCCCAGTACATACCAATGGCTTGTCTTGCCGGTGTATTGGTAGTTGTATCTTACGGAATGAGCGGATGGAGAAGTTTCCTGGCATTGATGAAGAATCCGAAGAGCGATGTAACCGTACTTCTGATTACCTTCTTCCTCACCATCATCTTCGATTTGACAGTAGCCATTGAGGTGGGTCTGATTATCGCCTGTCTGCTCTTCATGAAGCGAATGAGCGAAACCACCGACGTGACAGCTATTACCGATGATGAGATTGACTTGAACAAGGAGTTTGACTTCCTCTCAACCAACCTGGAGCACTATACGATTCCGAAGGGCGTAGAGGTATACGAAATCAATGGTCCTTTCTTCTTCGGAGCCGGTAACAAGTTTGAGGAAGTGATGGCAGCTTTCGGTGACCGTCCACTGGTACGCGTCATCCGTATGCGCAAGGTTCCATTTGTTGATTCAACCGGTATCCACAACCTCACCAACCTCTGCGAGATGAGTCAGAAGGAGGACATTCAGGTTGTACTCTCCGGTGTTTGCGAGAAGGTAAACGCCCAGTTGGAAAAGGCTGGTTTCTACAATATTCTTGGCAAGGATAATATCACAGATCACATCAGCAAGGCTCTGAAACGTGCTGAAGAGATTATTGAGAAGAAAACTGTTAATAGTTAATAGTTTACAGTTTACATTTTACTGATTGTAGACCATCAAATAAAAAAGATGCATTGCTGAATATACCAGTAATGCATCTTTTTTTATTGTCATCAAGTAACTGTTAACTATAAACTGTTAACTATCAACTATTACAGAACTTTTCCCAGAAACTCCTGTAGTCTTGGCGATTTCGGATGGTTGAATATTTGCTCAGGAGTTCCGTCTTCCGTGATATAGCCGTCACTGAAGAAAAGAACACGATTGGCCACTTCTCTTGCAAATCCCATCTCGTGGGTCACCACCACCATCGTCATTCCGTCGGCAGCAACATCTTTCATCAGCTGCAGCACCTCTCCCACCATTTCCGGATCGAGAGCCGAAGTCGGCTCATCAAAGAGGATTACCTCAGGATTCATCGCTAAGGCACGGGCGATAGCTACGCGCTGTTTCTGTCCGCCCGACAGACTGTCGGGATAACTGCCGGCCTTATCCAGCAATCCGATACGGGTCAGGAGTTCCGTTGCTTTCTCATCAGCTTTTTCCTTTGTCATCTTACCCAATTCTACCGGAGCCAGCATGATGTTGCGGCGTATGGTCATATTAGGGAAGAGATTGAACTGCTGGAATACCATACCCACCCTCTGGCGCATTCGGTTGATATCAACATCGCTTGATGTGATATCCATATCATCAATAAAGATTTTACCCTCGGTAGGTTCTTCCAGAAGGTTGATGGAACGCAGGAAGGTACTCTTGCCACAACCCGACGGACCGATGATGGCAACCACCTCACCTTTCCTCACCGAGGTGGTAATGCCTTTCAGCACCTCGTTGTCGCCGAAGCGTTTACGAAGTCCTTCTATCTTGATTATTTCGTTCATTTTATCCATTGTTTTAAAGCTTTTGTCCTTTCAGGATTCCTCATTTCCTTTCGCTCTTTCTCAGTCTCTTCTCCAGCCTTCTCACTCCTGCGTTCAGTCCGAGAACAAGAACGAGATAGAGGCAGGCTACTACGCCCAACGGCATCATCGCTTCGTAAGTAATGCTTCGGATGATGTCGGAACCCTTGGTCAAGTCTACCAGTCCGATATAACCGCTGATTGAGGTTTCCTTGAGCAGAGTGATAAGCTCGTTACCCATAGCCGGAAGCACATTCTTGAAGGCTTGCGGAAGGATGATGAGACGCATCGTCTTGCCATACGAAAGACCAAGACTTCTACCCGCCTCCATTTGACCATTATCCACCGACATGATGCCCGAGCGGATTACCTCGGCAATATAAGCTGCCGAGTTCAAGCCGAAGGCGATGACAGCCACCAGTATCTTATTGACATCTGCTGATGCAAACACCACATAATAGATGATGAGCAACTGCACCATGGTTGGCGTGCCTCGCATGATGGTAAGGTACAGCTGGCAGAGCATGTTCGGAATCTTCCAGTCGCCCTTACGTTCATGACGTGCTCTGACAATAGCTATCAGCGTTCCGAGTATCACGGAAAGGATGATGGCAAAGAAGGTGATGATGAGCGTATTGCCCAACCCCTGCAACAGATACTGATAACGGTTGTCATCTATGAAGCAGGATTTAAACTTATCTATCACTCCCGGCTGGTTACCGGCTGCTTTCACTTCATTGGAATTCACCATGATAACCTGTCGCACATCGGCATAGGAATCTGTAAATCCGATATTCTTCTTCCGTTCAGGAGTAACCGTGATGCCGGCAATACCCGCATCCGCCTTACCAGCCTGTACAGAGGTGATGATGGCATCAAACTCCATATCGAGAATCTCGACATCCACGCCCATCACATCGCCGATGGCATTCGCCACATCCACGTCGATGCCCACAATCTTGCCATTCTGGTAATATTCGAAAGGCTCGAAGGTAGCGTTGGTGGCAAAACGGAGACTCGTCTTCAAGCCGAGTTTCTGCAGCGCTTCCGGCCCCACCTTCTTCACTTCAGAAGTCTTTGGCGTATAAGCCACGGCTATGCCCCGTTCCAGATGGCGGTTGACGATGGAATCGATGACGCCATTCTCTTTCAGAATGCGGATGGCATGATTGATGGACTGCTGCAACTCAGCATGATCCTTAGCCACACAGATGGCGAAAGAGGACGCATCAAAGGTTTCGGGCAGGATACGGAGCGATGGGTTCACCCGTTGGAATGCCACGGCTGGCGCCTCATCGGTCACCATGCAGTCTATCTTACCCTGCAGGAGTGCCTGGATGGCATCGGCTCCCTTGTTATACCGTTCTACCTTGGTACCGCCACCTTCCTTTTCCAGCTCCGTCGCTAGTCCGTCGCTAGTGGTACCGAGCTGCACACCAATCACAGCCCCCTTCAAATCAGTCTTGCTCTTGATTTGCCTGTCAGCATCTGACGCTCCCGAGCCACACGCCACGAAGAGCACACTCAGGAGTAAAGCCAAGAAGCCCAGCTTAAACTTTCCCGTTTTTCTGTATTTCATCATTCCAGGCATTCGTTTATTGTTGTTTCAAATACTCAGCACACATCTCAGCACATCTTTCTCCGTCTACACCAGCCGATACGATTCCGCCAGCATAACCAGCACCTTCGCCACATGGGAAGAGTCCCTGGATGCGGACATGCTGCAAGGTTTCGCGGTCACGGACGATGCGGACAGGCGATGAGGTTCTCGTCTCCATCGCTATCAGCGTAGCCTCGTTGGTCAGGAAACCATGGGCATTCTTGCCGAAGGTCTTGAAGCCTTCCTGCAGTCGCTTGCTCACGAAAGACGGCATCCAGAAATGCAACGGACTCGAAATCAAGCCTGGAGCATAGCTGCTCTTTGGCAGATCATAACTCAAGCGATTGTTCACGAAGTCAGCCATGCGCTGTGCCGGTGCAGTCTGCTTCATGTTGCCCTGCTGCCAGCATTGCTTTTCCACGATTTCCTGGAAGTACATCATTTGGAGTGAAGAGTGAGGAGTGAAGAGTGAAGCATTCTCCTGCGCCTTCATTTCCTGCTGTTCGATGACAGACTGATGTTCCTTCACAAACTGCGCCACATCCTCGGGATGAGTTTCCACCACCATGCCCGAGTTGCTCCAGGCAGTACCGCGGTTGCTCGGACTCATACCGTTCACCACGAGCTGTTCCGGTCCTGTAGCAGCCGGAATCACAAAACCGCCCGGACACATACAGAAGCTATAGACACCTCTGCCATCTACCTGAGTAACAAAGCTATATTCGGCAGCAGGCAGATATTTTCCTCTACCACTCTTATTGTGATACTGAATCTGGTCGATGAGTTGGGAAGGATGTTCCAGACGCACACCTACGGCGATGCCTTTTGCCTCGATATCTATCTTTGCCGAAGCGAGATAACGGTATACATCGCGGGCACTATGGCCTGTTGCCAGGATAACCGGTCCGCGATAAGTTTCCTCAGCACCCGTAGCCAGATTCACGGCTTCTACGCCTATCACCCTATCGCCAGCTGCGGCATCAGGTGCCGTCAGCTTACCTTCACTCTCAAGGATCAGACGAATCATCTTGGTCTGGAAATGCACTTCGCCGCCACACTTGATGATGGTGTTGCGCATGTTTTCAATAACGCGTGGCAACTTGTCGGTACCGATATGCGGATGGGCATCTGCCAGGATATTGGTATTGGCACCATGCTGGCAGAATACGTTCAGTATCTTATCTACACTTCCCCTTTTCTTGCTTCGGGTATAGAGTTTGCCGTCACTATAAGCACCGGCTCCACCTTCACCGAAACAGTAGTTGCTCTCTCCATCTACCTTCTGAGCCTTGGTAATGTTAGAGAGGTCCTTCTTGCGTTCGCGCACATCCTTGCCTCGCTCCAGCACGATAGGACGGTATCCCAGTTCTATCAGGCGCAGGGAAGCAAAGAGGCCGCCAGGTCCCTCACCCACAACGATAACCCGAGGTCTGCTGCTCACATCCGGATATTCGGTATGGACATACTGGTCATCCTGCGGAAATTCGTTGATATAAGCACGCACCTTCAGATTGACGAAGATGGTGCGCTGACGGGCATCGATGCTTCTCTTCAAAACCCTCACCTGGTTGAGCGTTCTTACATCCAATCCCTTTTCTTTGGCGAGATAACGCTTGATGCCTTCCTCGCTGGCTGCCTGTTCGGGCAGAATTCTTATCTGGTATTCTTGAATCATTTACTTTGAACTTTATGATTAGTTTTATAAAAGTGACGAGTGACAAGTGACCGATTCCATATTACGGATTTCGCATTACATTCACAATTCACTTTTCACTTTCACTTTTTCATGCTTCCATTGTAGCCAGCACTTCGAGCGTATCCAGCTGATACATGGTGAACTTACCATCTTCCAATGTTGCAAAGGTTGGCGGATTGCCACCCTTCGGGAAGGTGATGCTGCCGGTATTTACGATTGCCTGTCCCTTCTCGTTATGAGAGAGTTCCCAGAGATGGGAGTGACCATAGATCATAGCCTCGTAAGGACCCTTCGGCATGTTTTCCTTATTGTATACATGTCCATGAGTCAGAAGATAGCGCTTGCCTCCGTCTACCAGCAAGGCATAGGTCTCCATGATAGGGAAATCGAGGAGCATCTGGTCTACTTCCGCATCGCAGTTGCCACGCACAGCGATAATCTTATCTGCCAGCGCATTCAGTCTTTCTACGATACCCTTAGGATCGATTCCTTCCGGAATGCGGTTGCGGGGACCGTAGTTGATGATATCCCCCATGATGCACATCATGTCACAATGTTCAGCCTCGAAGAAATCGAGGACCTTTTCCAGGGCTGGCAAACAGCCGTGGATATCTGAGAATAAAAGATATTTCATTCGTTCCTTCTTATGTTTGTTATGCTTATGTCTTTTATGCATTGAATTGCAAGCGCAAAATTAAGCAAATAATCCGAAACACCCAAACATTTCAACGTTTTTTATATATATAATAAGGTATAAAGGAGAGGAAGAGCCTATAATTATCTACTGAAATAGCTTTTTTATCTACAATATGCTACTTTTTTGTTAAAATCCTTGGCAGTTTGATATATTATTCGTACTTTTGCCCTCAAGTTCTGCTTCGGCCCCGGTCGTTTCGGGGGAGGCATTACATTACCAACGTAAAATTCAAGAACATATGAAAGTATTAAAATTCGGCGGAACATCGGTTGGTTCCGTAAAAAGCATCCTCAGCTTGAAACGTATCGTTGAAAACGAGGCTAAGAAACAGAGTGTAGTGGTTGTCGTGAGCGCGCTTGGCGGTATCACGGACAAACTCTTGCAAACCTCTCAACTTGCCCTCCAGGGTGATGAACAGTGGAAAGTAGAATTCGAAGCCATGGTTGATCGCCACCACAAGATGATAGACACCATCATCACCGACACTACAGACAGAGAAAACTTATTCAAATCGGTTGATGCCCTCTTCGAGCAGTTGAAGAGCATCTATTTTGGTGTATACCTCATCCACGACCTCAGCGAGAAAACACAGGATGCCATCGTGAGTTATGGTGAAAGACTCAGTTCCAAGATTGTTGCCACATTGATTCGTGGAGCCAAATGGTTCGACTCACGCAACTTCATCAAGACTGAGCGCAAGAACGGCAAAGACAAGCATGTACTCGACAGCGAGCTGACCAACAAACTGGTAAAAGAAGCCTTTGCAGAAATTCCACGCATATCTCTCGTTCCGGGTTTTATCAGTCGTGACAAGAACACAGACCGCACCACCAACCTTGGCCGTGGCGGTAGCGACTACACAGCAGCCATCATAGCAGCTGCCCTCGATGCAGAAGTGCTCGAAATCTGGACTGATGTAGACGGTTTCATGACCGCCGACCCACGTGTCATCAAATCAGCTTATACCATCAACGAACTGAGTTACGTTGAGGCGATGGAGCTTTGCAACTTTGGTGCAAAGGTCATCTACCCTCCAACCATCTACCCGGTTTGTGTCAAGAATATTCCTATCAAGGTTAAGAACACCTTCAACCCAGATGCTCCGGGCACCATCATCAAGAACAAGATAGATGGCGACCAGAAGCCTATCAAGGGTATCTCTTCTATTAACGGTACAGCGCTCATCACCGTAACCGGTCTTTCCATGGTCGGTGTGATTGGTGTAAACCGCCGTATCTTCACCGCTCTTGCCAACGAGGGCATCTCTGTGTTCATGGTGTCACAGGCATCATCTGAGAATTCTACCTCTATCGGTGTGCGCGAGCAGGATGTAGAAGAGGCTGTAAGGGTATTGAACAATGAGTTCCACAACGAGATTGCCGATGGTGCCATGTTCCCAATGCACGCAGAGAAGGGCTTGGCTACTATCGCCATCGTGGGTGAAAACATGAAGCATGCTGCCGGTATTGCCGGTAAGCTCTTCGGAACCCTCGGCCGTAGCGGTATTTCCGTCATCGCCTGTGCACAGGGTGCTTCAGAGACCAACATCTCGTTCGTAGTGAAGAGCGATTATCTGAGAAAGTCACTCAACGTACTCCACGACAGTTTCTTCCTTTCAGAATACAAGGTTCTGAACCTCTTCATCTGCGGTGTGGGTACCGTGGGCGGAAAGCTCATCGAGCAGATCAAGAACCAGTATGCCGACCTCATGGAGCGCAGCAAACTGAAGCTCAACGTGGTGGGTATCGCTTCTTCCAAGAACGCCATCTTCAACCGCGATGGTATTGATCTCGAAAACTATCGCGAGGAACTGAAGACTTCAGACCCAAGCACTCCAGAGGTTTTGCGCGATACCATCCTGGCGATGAACATCTTCAACAGCGTGTTTGTAGACTGTACAGCCAGCAAGGATGTGGCCGCTCTCTACCAGAGTCTGCTGGAGCACAACGTAAGCATTATCGCAGCCAACAAGATAGCTGCATCAAGCGAATATGAGAACTACGAGAAACTGAAGAAGACAGCCATCCAGCGTGGCGTGGTATTCCGTTTCGAGACCAACGTAGGTGCCGGTCTTCCTATCATCGGAACCATCAACGACCTTCGCAACTCCGGAGATAAAATCCTTAAGATTGAGGCAGTTCTCTCGGGTACGCTAAACTTTATCTTCAACGCCATCTCCAGCGTCGTTCCATTCTCTGAGACCGTGAGACTGGCTAAGGAGAAGGGCTACAGCGAGCCTGATCCACGTATCGACCTGAGCGGTATGGACGTGATTCGCAAGCTGGTGATTCTCTCCCGCGAGGCAGGTTACCGCGTAGAGCAGGAAGATGTAGAGAAAAACCTCTTCGTGCCAGACAAATACTTCAAGGGTTCGCTCGACAACTTCTGGAAGAAACTTCCTGAGCTCGATGCCGATTTCGAGGCTAAGCGCAAGGCGCTCGATGTAGAGCACAAACGCTGGCGCTTCGTTGCTACCCTGGATGGCGGCAAGACTAGCGTAGGTTTGCAGGCTGTCGGTCCTGAGCATCCGTTCTACAATCTGGAAGGTTCCAACAACATCGTGCTGCTCACCACCGAGCGCTATAAGGAATACCCTATGATGATTCAGGGCTATGGTGCCGGAGCCAGCGTAACTGCTGCCGGTGTATTCGCCAACATCATGAGTATCGCTAACATTTAATCCTTAATGTTGAATGTTGAATGTTGAATGTTAAGTTAGCCTACGGACAAAAGCAGACTTGCTTTTCATTTAACACTTAACACTTAACACTTAACATTAAAAAGAGATGAAACATATTATCATTCTTGGCGACGGAATGGCTGACCACCCGGTAGAAAGACTGGGTGGAAAGACACTCCTGCAATACGCCAACAAACCCTATATGGATATGCTTGCCAAGAAGGGCAAGACAGGAAGACTCGTTACCGTGCCAGATGGATTCCATCCGGGTTCTGAGGTTGCCAACAGCTCTATCATGGGCTATGACCAGAACGAGGTTTACGAAGGACGCGGACCGCTCGAGGCTGCCAGCATCGGCTATGAACTGGAGCCTACCGACCTTGCCCTGCGCTGCAACATCATCAATGTGCAGGACGGCAAGATTATCACCCACAACGGTGGTAACCTGGAAACGGAAGATGCGGATGTGCTCATCAAGTATCTCAACGATACCCTCGGCAAGAAATATCCTGATGTCAAGTTTGTTACCGGCATCCAGTATCGCCATCTTCTGGTGGTGAAGCACGGAAACAAGCATATCGACTGTGCCCCACCTCATGATCATCCCAACGAGGAATGGCATAAGCTGATGGTGAAACCTATCTTGCCGGAGATTGGAGGCGATGAGGGTCACATCAGCCGTCGTGATACAGCCGACCTTCTGAACCAGCTGATTCTCGAGAGTCAGGAACTCCTGGAGAACCATCCTTTCAATGTGGCGCGCAAGGAGCGTGGCGAACGAATGGCCAATCTTATCTGGCCTTGGGGCGGCGGTTACCGTCCGCACATGCTCACCCTCTCTCAGATGTATCCACAGATCAAGAAGGGTTCTGTGATTTCTGCCGTAGACCTGATTCGAGGCATCGGCCATTACGCCGGTCTGCGCAACATCATCGTTGAGGGCGCTACCGGTCTTGCCAATACCAACTATGAGGGCAAGGCTGCTGCAGCTATCCAGGCATTGAAGGATGGCGACGACTTCGTTTATGTTCACGTAGAGGCGAGCGACGAGGCAGGTCATGATGGCGATCTGGAGCTGAAGCTGAAGACCATCGAGAACCTCGACCAGCGACTCATCAAGCCTATCTTCGATGAGGTAAGCACCTGGGACGAGCCGGTATGCATCGCAGTTCTCCCAGACCATCCTACTCCGGTAGAGATCCGTACCCACGTCAAGGAGCCTGTGCCTTTCATCATCTATTACCCTGGCATTGAGCCGGATAGCGTAGAGAAGTATGACGAGGTAAGCTGCGTAAGTGGCGGTTACGGCATGCTGCAGCTGCAGGAATTCATGAATGCCTTTATGGGAATCAACTAAGTTAATAGTTAACAGTTTATAGTTTATAGCAAGTCTGCTTAATACAAGATTACCCTATAAACTATAAACTATAAATTTTAAACTAGAATTACAATGAAATATTATTCAACAAATAAGAAAGCACCCATCGCCGACCTTCACAAGGCGGTAGTTAAAGGTCTGGCAGAAGACCGTGGCCTCTATATGCCAGAAATCATCAAGAAGTTGCCACAGGATTTCTTCGACAACATCGAGAAACTCTCCTTCCAGGAGATTGCCTACAAGGTAGCTGATGCCTTCTTTGGCGAGGACGTTGATGCCGAGTCATTGAAGAAGATTGTATACGATACCCTGGCATTCGACTGCCCTGTAGTCGAGGTAGAGCCAAACATCTACTCTCTCGAGCTGTTCCATGGTCCTACCCTCGCCTTCAAGGATGTGGGTGCGCGCTTCATGGCCCGTCTCCTGCAGTACTTCGTACGTCAGGAGGGCAAGGAAGAGGTGAATGTGCTCGTAGCTACATCGGGCGATACCGGTTCGGCTGTTGCCAACGGTTTCCTCGGCGTTGACGGCATCCATGTTTACGTGCTCTATCCTAAGGGCAAGGTGAGCAAGATTCAGGAGAGTCAGTTCACTACCCTCGGTCAGAACATCACAGCCCTCGAGGTAGATGGCGTATTCGACGACTGCCAGGCGCTGGTAAAGTCTGCGTTCATGGACGAGGAGCTCAACAAGCACATGAAGCTCACCTCAGCCAACTCTATCAACGTAGCCCGCTTCCTGCCTCAGGCATTCTATTATTTCAATGCCTATGCCCGCATGAAGGAGAAGGGTCTCGCCGACAAGCTGGTTATCTGCGTGCCTAGCGGCAACTTCGGCAACATCACAGCCGGACTCTTCGGTCATGAGATGGGATTGCCTATCCACCGCTTCATCGCAGCCAACAACGCCAACGATATCTTCTACGAGTATCTGCAGACAGGCAAGTACAATCCACAGCCTAGCAAGCAGACCATCGCCAATGCCATGGACGTAGGCGACCCATCAAACTTTGCCCGCATCTACGACCTCTACAAGGGCGATCACGATGCCATCGCAGCCTACATCGGTGGTGCTACATACAAGGACGAGCAGATTGCAGAAACCATGAAGCAGTGCTACAATGAAACCAAGTATGTGCTTGACCCTCACGGAGCTTGCGGCTATCGCGCCCTGAAGGAGCAGTTGAAGCCAGGTGAGGTTGGCGTGTTCCTCGAGACTGCTCATCCAGCCAAGTTCAAAGAGAAGGTAGACAGCATCCTTGACAGCGACATTGAGATTCCTGCACGCCTTGCAGAATTCATGAAGGGTGAGAAGAAGAGCATCCAGATGACCAAGGATTTCGCATCATTCAAGAACTACTTGATGAACGAATAAACCATACATACGGAAAAGCCTTTCTCTTTCTCAGGGGGAAGGCTTTTCCCGTTAAAATAAACTCAGACTCAGATTTGTCAGGACAGATGGGTCTTGAATTTTATAACAACAGAAAACGAGAAAAATTTATGAAGATTGTTATTCTAGACGGCTATGCCGCAAACCCGGGAGATTTGGATTATCATCTTCTGGAGAAACTGGGCGAGGTGGTAGTTTATCCTCGCACATCAGATGCAGAGAAAGTGGAACGTGCCAAGGATGCCGACATCATCCTTCTGAACAAGGTGCAGATAGATGCAGAGACGCTGGCGCAGCTTCCTAAACTGAAATACATCGGTATCCAGGCTACCGGTTTCAACGTGGTAGACATCGAGGCTGCCAGGAAACAGGGCATCATCGTAACCAATATTCCTGCCTACAGCACAGACAGCGTGGCGCAGATGACCTTCGCCCTCATCCTTGCCGTAACCAACCGCGTAGAGCATTATACCCAGGAGAACCGCAACGAGCGCTGGGCTTACAATAAGGATTTCTGTTATTGGGATACCCCACTGATGGAACTTGCCGGCAAGACCCTGGGTATCATGGGACTGGGCAATATCGGCATGAAAGTTGCCAACATCGCCCGCCAGTTTGGCATGAACATCTGTGCCTGCACCAGCAAGAATTCGAGCAATCTGCCTGAGTGGATCCAGAAGGTGAGCAAGGAGGGTTTGCTTGCCACGAGCGATATTCTCTCGCTCCATTGTCCGCTTTCTGATGACACCTATCATTTCATCAATAAGGAGAGTCTGGAGAAGATGAAGGATACCGCCATCCTGGTTAATACGGGTCGCGGTCCGCTGGTAGATGAGGAGGCCGTAGCTGCTGCCCTTCACGAAGGCAGTCTGGGGGCCTACTGTGCCGACGTAATGGCTCAGGAGCCGCCATCAAAGGAGAATCCGCTCTTCGGCGAGCCTAATGCTTACCTCACCCCTCATATTGCCTGGGCCACCTACGAGGCTCGCGAGCGCCTGAACAAGCAGGTAGCCGCCAACGTAAAGGCATTCCTCGAGGGCAATCCGATTAATGTCGTGAATAAGTAAGAATGCTACTTTAAAAATCTGCATTTCTTAAATGAAGACAGCCAACCTTCAATATCCCAATTGAAAGTTGGCTGTTTACTTTTTCTTATAGTTTTCTTCTGAACTGCCTAATCAGGTACTTGGGATTTCGTCTCATATTCCATAAGTCAACAAGAATAATTCTATCGTATTCCGCATCATATCGATAGATGATTTTCCAATTTTTATTCAAACAATTGCATGATATCCATACAGAAGAATTCTTCAAATGGAATACCATCGGTGCCAACAACGATTGATTTCAGAGGATGGAATTTCTCTTGAAACATAGGAATACCACTATTCATGCCTCTCTTTCCACTCTTAACCTCTATGGCAACGAAATCTCCTTGTGACTCCAGGATATAATCCACCTCATTATTATGATCTCGCCAATAATAGAGATGACAGTCATTGTCCTCCACAAAATCGAGAAGACAAGTACCCACTGCCGATTCCACCCATCTGCCCCAAATCATTGGGTCAACATAATCTTTGTCAAACCCCTTACCGCGATATGCCGTGAACAAAGCATTGTTAAACACTGTAAACTTTGGGATAGACTGTCTCTTACGAGCCTCATCGCATGCAAACTTTTGAAGTCCGCAAAGCAAGTTGGCTTGCTTCAATATTTCGAGATAAGAAGACAAAGTCGTGACATTGCCTGCATCTTGCAATTGTCCAAGCATTTTGGTGAGTGACAACAACTCACCAGAATAAGAACAACCTACCTCAAAAAGCTGTGACATGAGTGAAGGCTTGTAAATATTCGAAGTCAAGAGAACATCCTTTTCAATGGCAGGTGCCACAAGAGAATCCTTGACATATTTCCTCCAACGCCTAAAATCCCCTATATAATCCACCGAGCCTGGATAACCTCCAAAATAAATCCATTGTTGGAGTGATAACCCGAAGGCAGCTTTCATTTCCGGAAAAGTCCAATGCCCCATACGAATCAACTCGAATCTACCAGCTAAAGACTCGGTTAGCCCTTTGCGCAAAAGCAAGCGAGACGAACCAAGCAATACGACTTTCAGGTTTACATGATTTAGGGTATCGGCATCCCACTCTCTCTTCACATATTCACTCCATCTGCGTATTTTCTGTATCTCGTCTATTACAAGAACAGCTTCTTGCAAATGCTGAATATCCATTCGGCTTCGAACAGACTCCCAAGAACGTCGAATCCAATCCGAATCTTCTTCATTTACAGAATCAGCATTAAATTGAAATACTACCTTATCAATAGTCTCTGCTATTTGCGCCATAACTGTTGATTTGCCAACCTGTCTTGGTCCTGCCAAAACAAATATACACTTACGTCTTTCGCTCAACCTACTCAACATCAAGTTGTAATGTGGTCTTCTATACTCACCCATATTCTTTAATTTGTAATATTAAACAACTCAATTCTTTATAACGAATTACTCAATTCTTTGTCACAAATTACTCAATTCTACGTCACGAATTACTCAATTCTACTTTGCAAAGATACAAAGAATAGATGAGTAAACACATTACCCATGATTATTTTTTAGCATTCTTAACTCATCATACAGCTTTGCCCCTCTCCTTCACGCGCTTAAGATGCACCTGGCCAGATTATACATCTTCTCATAATGCTGACGAAACATTCGTTCTATATTCTTTTCCTGTTTCATAGACTATCAGTTGAGCCCAGCAAAAAACTAAGCAAAACTCTGACTTTTTCCCTATCTCCTCTTCACCAAAACATAGATGATGACGGGAGCGCCGAATAGCGGGGTGACGGCATTCAGCGGGATGATGCCACCGTCCGACGGAAGGGTGCAGAAGAGATTGCAGAGAAGGGCAATGGATGCACCCATCAACATCGTGACGGGCAACAGTCGGCGATGATTCTCCGTGCCGATGATGAGGCGGGCGATATGCGGCGTTGCCAGACCTATGAAGGCGATGGGACCGCAAAAGGCGGTAACCACAGCCGTAAGAAGACCGGTGATGATGAGCAGAACGATGCGCAGACGCCTGATGTTGAAACCCAGATTCTCGGCATACTGTTCGCCTAACAGCATGGCGTTCAGCGGTTTTATAAGAAGCAGAGACGCAGCGAGGGCAATGAGGGCCAACGGGATAAAGAACATCATCTGCTGGCTCGAAACATTGCCAAAGCTGCCCATGCCCCAAACCATATACGATTTCACGCCCTCTGCCGTACTGAAGAAATTGAGCAATGAGATGGCGCTGCTTGCCAGATAGCCCACCATCAGTCCGATGATGAGCAGTACCGTATGGCTGCGCACAATGGCAGAAAAGAAGGTGATGATGCCCATCACCACCATAGCCCCTATAAAGGCTGCGATGAGGATAGCCAGGAAACCGCCGATGGCATAGTTGCCGGCATCGCCCAGAAAACCTACCCCTAAATCATCCAGGGCAATATTGCCGCCAAAGGCAAGCATCACGATGGCTACCGCCAGTCCGGCTCCGCTGCTTATTCCGAACACGTCAGGACCCGCCAGAGGATTGCGGAAGGCTGTCTGCAGGAGCAAGCCGCTCGTGGCGAGGGCTGCGCCCGAAAGCAAAGCGGCAATCGCCGCCGGCAGTCGCGATTCCAACAGAATATAGCGGTAGGTTTCGTCAGTCTGAGAGCCCGAAATAATCGCCCCCACGTCCTGCCACGGGATGTTTACACTCCCCCATGCCAGGTTGGCGAAAAACAGTATGATAATGGCGATTGCCCCTAAAACGATGGTTTTCATTCACTAAAACTATTTCTTGTAAAATCTCTGATTAAAGCCCTATTTCTTATAGAATCTCAATTTGCCGAACCGTTCGCCATGAGCCAGGATGATGAACTCTCTGAGCAGCAGTTCGGGATGGAAACTCGTAAGCTCGAAATAAGGTACCGTAGAGGTATCTACCTGATAGATATTACCCCGGCTGAAGGCAGCAAGAGCCTTGTAGCCGTCATACTCCTGAAGCAGTTGAGCCTGCGACAAAGGGGCACCACCGAAATACTTGAATGCCCATACGTCCACCTGCTTTCCCTTCGCTAAGATTTGCTCCGGACTCATCGCCAGACTTCCGCTGTGCTGATCGTCCTCGAAGATATAACGGGCGTTGGCATCCTTCAGCAGAATACCGATAGTACTTTGACCTCCAGGCACATACCACACGTTTCCCGTCTTTCTTTCGGTCAGGATGGAGAGGCCCTTCGGATACCTGGCTGCCTCAGTTTTCAGCTTCAGATATTCCTTTTCTATCTTCGCAAAGAGCGAATCTGCCTTTGGTTCGCAAGAACCCGATATTCCGTTACTTTTTCCCTCTTCCCTCTTCACTCTTCCCTCTTCATTTCCAAAGAGCATGCCGTAGAATTTCATCCATTCCGCCCTGCCCAATGGCGAAGACTCCATATAGTCGGCAGCCTCGATGATAGGCACGTGCAGCTTGTCGAGCTTGCCATATCCACCGCTGTTTTCGAAAGGCGAAAGGAGGATGGCTTCGGGTTTTAGGGCAATGATGCGCTCGATGACGGGTGCCATGCTCGAACCGCAATCCACGATGGAATTTCCGGCAGAAGCATTTCCGGCAGAAACATTTCCTGCAGAAGCTTTTCCGGCAGCAGCATTTCCGGCAGCAGCCCTCTTCTTTACATCCGGAATATTGATATAATCGAGATCGCAGACACCACGGATGGCCTGCTGGCAGCCCAGTTCGTACATCAGCTGGCAATGGGGAGCGATGAAAACGGCACTTCTCTCCACCGGTGTGCGCACGGTATCGGTAGTGCATCTCGCCCCCGTGCTGCGCCTTCTGGCAAGCATCGCCACCGTCTTATCCCCCTCCTTTCCCTTCGGAATCAGGATGTAGCGATGCAGCATCGTTCCCGCCTTCCAGGGGTTGGCGATAATAGCCTCAGCATACTGATAATCAATGCCTTCTGCTTCATCGGAAGCCTCTTCCTCATCACCATGTTTCACGATGGTAAGCAACTTGGCGTACTTCATCTCCAGGGTATCGCCAGCCTCCGCATCAGCAGCAGCCGTCTTTCCTCCCTGGCATGCCGCCATCAGCAGGGCCGCCGTAGCCCCACACAAAAGAATATACAGTTTCTTCATAATCTTACAAAATTTGTGTGCAAAGATACGAAGAAATCTCCATTTTCCATTTGTTTTCTCGAATATTCTTTGTACTTTTGCCCTCAAATTTAACTAACGCTACAATTCAATAAGTCAAAATGAAGAAGATTATCTGGGGCATAGCCCTTTTATTCTGTACATTGATGGTCGCCGGTGCGCATACCTGCTGTCATAATTCAGCACAGAAATGCGGCTGCAAGAGAGGTTATTACACACAGTATTACGGCGATAAGCCCGAACTCATAAAAGAGGCAACGGCTTGGGCTGAGAGCGGTATCTGGCGCAATGGTTTCGACAAGGCGAAGCCACATTCCAGCGTAAACCTCGCAGATTTCTATCTGCAGTATCAGAAGAATCCGCAGCAATGGCAGGCGCTCTTCGACTATCTGGCAAAGACCGATTTGCTGAGCATTCCGAAGGGAAAGCACAAGATTCCGGGTTCCGACCTCGTGGTAAGCGTAGAGGACAGCAAGAACGAGCCGCTGGAAAAGCGCCGCAGCGAGAGTCATAACAAGCACATCGATTTTCAGTATGTAGTAAAGGGCACAGAGCGTTTTGGCGTGATCGACCACTACTCCAGCACCCCCAACAGCAAGTATCGTCTCGACGTGATTCATTATGATTACGACCGCCGGAAGGCCCGTTTCTTCGACAGTACCCCCGGCGAGTTCTTCATCTTCTTCCCGAGGGATTGGCATATTGCCAAGGTGGCAAATGATGGCGAAGACCAGACCATCCGCGTTATCGTGATCAAGGTAGATTATAAGGATTAAAGATAATTGAAAATAATATGATAGTTTATATAGCCAATCCATTATATGATGCTGTGTTCAAGCGCATCATGGAAGAAGAGCGCATCACCAAGACGTTCTTGTCTGCGATTTTGCAAAGAGAAGTCGTCAGCATCAAGATATGCCAAGATGGATTCCGCAATATCAAAAGCAATAGCATTTCGATATTTAAGATGGGATTTGTTGCCAGCATAAAGAATAACGAGAACAGCAACGAGCTTACAAACATAAGGCTGTATAAAACTTGGGTTGACACGGACGTCTTGGAACCTCGCCAGCATCTGGCATGGCAGCGCTATATAGAAGAGAAAAACTCGGATGGTATTGGAGATGAATCTCTCCCAACGATTACGGTTTTTCTCCTAGCCCACCGTATAGGAGATTTCGAAACTCCTGTTGCATGCCCTGCCCCCGGCAATATTATTGTCCAACTGCCAATAATCAGCAAGACTCAAAACTCGAGTCAAAAGAAGGTATTAAGCATTTTTGACCAAGCAAGAACTTGCAGGGAAGACAAACACCTCTTGAAAGTAGATTATACCCCCTATGATGGAGATACAGATATGGAGTATATGATTAAAATGCTTCTTTCAATGGCATCTGACCCAGATATGCAATACCAGATGAATCTCGAAGATGAGTATATCTCCTTACTTGAAAAGAAGGATACCGAAATCCTGCGACTGGATTATTTGATTGAGCAAAGTAAGCTGAAGGAGGAATAAAAACAGAACTTCCCCAAGTTTGCCCCACACGCCCTGAAAGGGCAGAAGCTCCTAGCCCAGGGCATCGCCCTGGGTATAATGGCAAACAGCAAGGCGCCCTGTAAGGGCAAAAGCTTTAAATACTTAGTAATAATAAAGCTTTTGCCCTTACAGGGCGACAGGTTTGCGTCCGTATTTACCCAGGGCGATGCCCTGGGCTAGGAGCTTTTGGGCCTTCAGCCCGTTCTTGAACCACATGCTAAAATACAACACCATGATATTGAAGTGAATTATATCGAAGAAGATGATGTTACTCAAGATGTTACTCAAGATGTTACTCTAGATGGGTCTCAAGGTGGTATTCAAGGTATCCCTTACCCCACTTCCACCACTACCTCGCTGCCCCTGACCATCGCCTTCTTCACCCGGTCGAAGAGTTGGAGGAAGAGTTCCTGGCTCCTCAGAACGAAGCCGGGAGCATGAGCCTCGCCGATGAGGATGCCACCATGGCGCAGCCGGAACGGACCATTGCCCGGCTGCATCATGGGACAAGGAAGAGCATAAAGCTCTTCCAGACACCCGAACTCATGACTCTTGCGCTCCATGCGGCAACGCTTGCAGGTTTCGGGAAGAGGAAGAGAGGAAGAGGAAGAAGAATCATCCCTTACCGGTTCGAGGAAAAGCATCTGGCGGGCGAAGCATTTGCATTTAGCCACCATGATGTGATATTCACCCGGCTCCAGACAGCCACCCTCGCGCTCCATCGTATCACAAATGTACTGATGGCCTGCAACGATACCCTGGCGATTAACTACTTCCTGACTAAGGCGACCAACAATGGCGCCATGATCTCTACGAAAACGATTTAAAAACAACTTCATCATAACACGCAACAACTTAAAAACAACAATAGAAAAACATTTGAAATTCACATTCACTTTCACATTTTCTGAACGTAAAACGACTGGTAATAATCAGACAAATCCTTGCAACCTTCCGGCAACTGATGGTACACCAGCTGAGGGAACATTTCCTTCAGTTTCATATAAAGACCAATGCCCGGCTTGTCCTGATCAGGCCACATGTGAAGATTCCTTCCCGCTAAAAGATTGCAACATTCTTCATTACAAAGCGTAGCACTCGGGATGGCTATTGCCTTGTAACCCATAGACATAGCGCTCCAGCAGTCGGTACATCCCTCGGTAATAACCAATGGCTCTTTTTCTGTCACCTGCGGCAAGATCTGCATCCCATATACCATCGGCTTGCTACCTGGTGCAAACTTAAACCGCGGTTTTTCTTCAGTCTTATCTCCCAGATATCTGCTCTGAACCGTCAGCAGATTGCCATGAACGTCATAATAGGGAATCAACAGGGAAGGACCATCAAAAAACTTTCCACCAAAGCGATAGCCAGCAATGGAGAAATCTGTGCTCACCACTCTACACCAATAGATATATTCCGGGCGCAACTTTCTCTGATAGAACAGGAAATCCTTGGCTTTATCTGTCAGTTTCTTACCCATGAGCATACGCATCAGATAATCTACGTCAGGCTTATGCTGAAACTCGCCTCTGAGATTGAGTCTGTCCGTATCACATTCAGATTTTCTATGCCCAGCAACAGTTTTATTCCGATGAAGCACATCCTTACGGTTTCCCGCAGAATGATTACCGGTGCTGATATTGAATCTTCTGCACAGCCATTGGCAAGCCTCCGAAAAAGAGAGATTCTCCCGTTTCATCACCAGGTCGATATTATCTCCACCCCACCCGCATGCAAAGCAATGACAAGTGTTGGTGGAAGTCCAGAAATGCAAACTCGGATGGGTATCATTATGACTGATACAAAGGGCATTATGATACCGCAAACCCATTCCCAATTCATCAGCAACCTCCAGGATGCTGATAGCTCTAAGTTTAGAGAGCGTATTTGAATCAATATATTCTGCCATCTTCTAATTGTCTTTTTTAATATTACCATCACCAATAGTGCCTTTCTGCTGCGTCTTTCTAAGCACCTTTCTATCCTCGCCCTTTACTGGTTTTTCGAGCCATCCCCATCTGCGCCAGTTGCATACCATGTTACGGGCAGGCGTCTTGAGCTCCTTCTGCTTCAGAAATTCCTCCAGGAACTGATAAGAGAATTCCTGCGGCAACTCGCTGAAATAGTCTACAGTATGATAAGGCTCTCCTTCGCCCTCGGCAGAAATCTGCTCGAAAGCCTTGCCCCACCGCTGCAACATATTCTGCAAGATGCGGTCGGCACAAGCCAGATAGGTCTGCCTAACCAGTTTCCGGATTTCCTTCTCGCTCTTCTTCCCTTCCACTTTGTAAAGCACTTGCATGAGGGCAGCGATGCGGAAGGCTGAAACCGAACTGCGCTTGTAGAAGACATCCATCGACTTGGACATGGTTTTCACCACCTGCTGGCGGCAGTCGTTACACCATTTTACCACCGTCTTGTAGAGCCAGCTCATATCTTCCTCTATCTCCTGATGGAATTTTCCATTTTCCTCGTAGCACAAACCGAAGAGCTTATCCAATGTATTCTCCAGCTCATTACGCTGCGTATCGGTCAACGCCTGAAACTGAGGTGGATTGTCGCCCAGATGACTGATGAGCGGGCATAAGATGGTTCGGGTTACAGCACCGCCCTCAATGGCAGCTTTGTTCATATATCTGCTCACCGCACTCTGAGTGCCGCAGAAAACGAACGACAGCAAGGCATCTACCATGGCACTATAGCTGGATTCGCTCATGAAATCCTGACCATATACGCTGCCCAGATCGTAAGCCGTCTTGATAACCTGCGAGAGGTCGGCAAACTGGCGCTTGGCAGAATGCACGATAGCAGAAATCTCATCGGCAAATTCGAAGAGCGTCTTCGGAGCACCATAAAGTTTGACGGCAGCATCGCATCGCTTGATGAACATGGTGAGCGATACGGTTTCGGGCAGGATGGTGATGTCGGTCTTCGGTTCGGGTGGCAGCTTGCCATCCTTCTTGCCCTGGCGTCGCTTCAGGGCAGCATACTCCTGCTCCTTGGCTCTCATTTCGCTGTCGCGCTCGATGAAAGGTTTCATCAGGGTACGCATGATGTATCTGGCAAACGACTTTCCGCTCGACTGCTCGCCCTCTACGATGACCTGCAACACGATAGCCGATTTTTCTCCCTGATTATCATACACATACTGTATTCTGACACGTGTAAGATAAACGCTGAGCATGGCAGCAGCCACCACCAGCGTAGGATACTTGAGGTCAGAAGGCGAAGTGATCATCCATTCTCTGATGCCCGACGGATAATCCTTATCGGCAATCAGGTGATGCATGGGCATCTCTTCATTCTCTTCAGCCTGTTCAGCCAGCTTTTTTCCTATCAACCCAGATGATACCTTGTTATTGATTCCGCCCTTGGTATCCTCAGGCTTTGCCACTGGATTAGTCCGAGACGCTTCCTGTGGAGGTATTTTCTTTCCTTTTTCCATAATCCCAATCATTGATTATTTCTGAATGCAAAAGTAAGGAAAAAAAGCCTCCCCGGCAATAGGCGTCCTGCCGGTTCGCCTCCTACTAAGCCTCATCGCCGGCAACTAAGCCTTCCGCTAAGCCTCCAGCTCATCTGAAGGCATAAAAAAAGCACTCTTTGCTTGCAAACGAAGCAAAAAGTGCTGATACTGTATTATTTCTAAAAATTCTTCTGTTCAGATATGTTCCTATTCATTTATATTATCACCCACACTAACATAAGAAAGAACCAAACGGCGAACCACAGCATGAATGTCTTCATTAGGGAACTTCTGGCGATATTTCTCCGTAAGGTCTTCGCAGAAATACATCTTGCTATGAACCAAAGAAGAAGGAATAGGTTGATGCATAAACACATCGTATGTTGCAACAGGCTTGCCATCCTTTGTGTCGACAGGCACAATATCCATCTTATACCAAGCATTTGCAGAAGCGGCAGAGAACAATCTATAATTGTCCTTACTCTCCACTTTACCAGCGATGTTCAGTGTATATTCGTCAGCAGACTTATCGTCCTCAGGATTCACCGCATATAGCATATATAAAGGAGAAAGCGTCGAGTGGCTTTTTATGATAAACTGATATTTCTTGCTTCCTCCAAAAGGAGGGTTTGCCTTCAAATCCTGCTCTATATCCTCACGAATTTGTGGCGCATTCACCACAAACTCTACTTCGCCAGTATAATTGACGACAGTTTTCCATGACTGTGGATTTGGCTGAATAACTTCACCATTGTCATTGCTGTTGTCACACGCACAAAAAGCCAAGACTACCAACAGTAGTAAGACTGATTTTTTTACAAAATACTTCATATCCAAATTTGTTTATTAACCCTATTCTGATATTAAACGTAGAATATGCCTAAAACTTGCTCTATTTTACGTTTTTAACATTCTATCTAAAACTTGCCAACACTCACAAGAAGCAATCATTTCCCCGCTTCCTACTGCCCCTTACGGTAGATGGAAACAAAACGGTTAGCGATATTGATGAGTTTCTGCCGGGCATTAGGATCACTTACATCATCAAAACTCCAGTTGGGAAATTCGCCACGCATCTTGGAGAAACGCTTGGAGATGGCACCGCCATTGGTCAGATTGGAAGGCAGACCCAACTGCTCTGTAAGATACTTGCAGAAAGATGCGCCATTATCAAATTTGCCTTCAAAATCGTTGATATCAGAGAGCGCCACCATAATCAGGGCATAGTCTTTCTTCAAAGGAATAGCCTTCTCGTCTATCATCTTCTGCAAGGCTCGTTTTACTCTTTCTTCCTGGCTCAAGTCGCCCCATTCCTTCTCATTATCTTCTTCCGTTTTTTCCTGCCCGCCGTTTTCCTGATGCTCATCGTCTGTCACTTCCAATTCCAATGTCCTCTTCTGTTCAGGCTCGAATCCGTGAAGATAATCTTCATCATTGTTCTGGCGCATCAGTTCATTAATCTGAGATGAAACGAAGAAACCATCCTCGCCATAATAACCGATATTGGCTGCCAGCCGCTCAACCACATCCCGGTTCTTCACGACTGCTCCGAGGCACCGCTGAGAAAACTCCTGAGTTACGTAGCCTCTCCATTGCCCCATAATCATTGAGCAAAATTGAAACACTTTCGACTCCAAAGGCATCATCTGAAGTATCACAGCTGCCATATACAGGATGACAAATACGATTCTCTGCCGCTCGTCCTGAGCTGTAGCATACTCATCCTCGTCAACATAGTTTTTCTCATATTGCCCTATTCCTTCCACAAAGGCTAGGCGGCTCTCGGTATCGGTATGCGAAAACATCATTTTGTCTACGATGCAGAACACCTCATAAAAAACATCCTCGCATGAACATCTGGACGTAGGAAACCACGTCTTATCATTGAAGATATCATGGGTGATGGCTCTGAAAACCTAATAAATCATGTGTTGCGAAAAAGATTTATCTACCATCTGTCTGGTCTTCATCTTAAATAACCTCATCGTCGTAACCATTTAAATCATCAAGAATCACATCAAGAGAATTGATCAAAGCAAACTGAGAATTCCCATGACAATCGCAACAGACAGCATCTCCATTAATCAGAGCAACAATCTCAACATCGGAGATTTTCACCTTAGTTCGTTTCAGCGAACGGGAAGAGGTGCACGGACCTTTCCAATAGTATACCTTGATGCCGTAATCTTCTTTACTGCACAGGTTCACCAACATGGCAATGTCTCTGTTTGCCTTGTCCAAGTGCAACTGCTCACCAGGATCAGTTTCATATCTGGCATGAAACTTACGAGCATTGATACACTCCATGAAGGAATGCTGCATCTGGAATTGCTTGACAAAGGAATATGGCGCATCGCTAAGGGTCTGATGGCGAGGAAATGAAAACACCACAGCCTTTGGCTTATAGCCAGCCTTGATTCTTTCAGCCACGGCATCAAAGAAATCACCAGGTGGCAACTTGGCAGAAATCACCATATTCCAGCCATATTGATTCGCCACCCTGTTGATATTATCACGCAGAAGAGCCACCACCTTGTCCTGCCCTCTTTTGCCGCCGAAGATTCTGGATTCTTCCACAAAAAGGAATCCTTTGTTGGGGCGATTATCAATAATCACCTTGCAGAAAGGCTGGTTGTGAATTTCATTTTCCTTAAAATCACTCCAATAAAATTCTTTCTTGTCTGCGCATACATCCAGCACAGCCACACCTTCGCGAAATCCCAATATTCGGTTGTCGTGAATAACGTCTTCCTCATACTTCCGTGATTCCACTAAAGTCATTTTCTTGCTTTTCAGCAAACTGTCCATTACCTTCTCGAAACCAGTCTGACACTCCTGATATTTTTCAGGCGATGGCATTTCGGGAAATTCCAAGGGTAGAGTACCCTCGATACTTGATAGATTCCGGCTTTTGCAGAAATCAAACTTGAAGACAACGTAAGAAGTCTTTTCGGTGCTGTTTTGGATTCGTCCAGTCATTAGCTTGCGATTTAAGTTATACCATGAAAGTTATTTTTCATAGCATCTACAAAAGTAATACTTTTTTCCCGAATAAACAAATAAATTCTAAATTATTTTTTATCAAATTGTCTTTTTTTCATAAAGCCATCAAAACAAAATGTGAAAGTGAATGTGAATTTGAAATGTAAATCAATGTATCGGGTTGTTCCATCCATTCCTTTTATTGGATATTGTGAATGAAATTCAGTCCTCGCGCGCGTACCTTATTATATATATAATATGAACCTATTATAATGGCTACTATTACTTAAACACGATTATACGCTTCTCCTTCAGGTAACATTGAAAAACATTTCAAATTCACATTCACATTCACATTTTTGCCTTTTCTCCTATCCACCAGCTAACCCACATAGCAAGTTACTGTGCGCCCGATGCCCCCAAAACTGCGTGGCGACGCGCCACCATCTGCGTCCCGACGCAGATGGCGATACGTCGGGACGCAGATGGCGGTACGTCGGGACGTAGATGGCGATACGTCGGGACGTAGATGGCGGTACATCGGGACGCAGTTGGGGGTACGTTGGGACACGCCCTGAAAGGGCAGAAGCTCCTAGCCCAGGGCAACGCCCTGGGTAGCTATTGACGCAATCCCGGCGCCCTGTAAGGGCAAAAGCTTTAAAACCTCAAGCAAAAAATATAAAGCTTTTGCCCTTACAGGGCGTATTGGCTACATCCTTAAAACCCAGGGCGTTGCCCTGGGCTAGGAGCTTCTGCCCTTTCAGGGCGTGTGGCGTCAAGCAAATACATGATTAATGAGGAAGGAATGCACGTGATTCGGGACAAGGATGCACGTGATTCGGGACAACTATTGTTTTTCAGAGAAAAATGTTGTATCTTTGCACTGTGTTAGAAGAAAGGCTGCACTCGGCAAAGTTCAAGCAAGCTTGACTTTGCTCTCGTTTGCACTTTCTTTGCATTGTCGTTCAAAGATAGGCTGAATTAACCACTAAAAAAAACTGATTGTTGAACCATTAAAAAAAGAAAGGAAAAAGAAAATGAAAAAGGAAGTTTGGAAAACTATCTTGCAGGTGATTATCGCCGTACTTACTGCCGTAGGCACCACGCTCGGCGTTACCAGCTGCATGTAAACTGATTTGTTTAACCATTAAAAAAACGATTTGAATTATGGGTATTAAAGTAAAAGCTATTGAGCGCAACGTAGCGTTCGAAAAAGGTAAGCAAAAGTGGGCATTCGTGATGCAGGCTGAACTCTACAGCCAGCTCAACGCCACGAAGGTGATAGAAGAAGCCGCCGTTCGCAGCGGATTGCCTAAGGCGGTAATCAACGCCGGATGGTCGGCCATCGGCGAAGTGATTGCTGCATGGGCCACCGAGGGCCACAGCGTGGCTGTGCCAGGACTGGGCAGCCTCCGATTCGGTCTTAACTCTACCGCCGTAGAGGATGTGAACAAGGTGAGCGCCAACCTCATCACCCGCCGATACATCATCTTCGTGCCTAACACCGACATCAAGAAGGAACTCGAAGAAACTTCCGTCAACATCACCTGCTACGACCGAAACGGCAAGGTGGTGAAGCAGGTTACCTCTACCGATACGCCTCCTACTACCCCATCCGGAGGCGATAATCCATCCGGAGGCGATAATCCATCCGGAGGCGACACCCCATCGGGCGGCGATTCTACTGGCGGAACCGGAAGCGAAACCGGCGGCGATGGACTTGAATAAAAGGTGCTGAGCCTGAAAAAGTAAAACCCTCCCCAGGTCTTAAAAAGTCCTAGGGAGGGTAAACTTTGTCTGGCAGTTAAATTGTTTACGCAATGTACCATACCAGACGCCCGAATACAACATGCTAACCCATATTTCCCCTTACGGAATCAGCATGTCATTAACAATCCTTTGTGCCTCAAATAAATAATACTTTTTCTCAAAGTGATTCAGCCTCACGGCTAAAGCATATTTAATGTTTTTACCTTATTTCAAAACATGATAGTAACATATTCTGCAGCGATATCAACCAGCTTCTTGCGGCGGGCTACACCTATTATATAATGAGCCTCCTTCGCCGAACAGTGGAAGTATTTCTTCACAGCTGTTACCAGTTCTTCCTTGCGTATCGAGCCTATACCCTTAGGATAAGCCTTGCGGATAGCCTTCTCGATGTCTGCCATCTTATATTCATGGTGGCGCTTGTGGAAGTACTGCGATACGATGATAGATAGAACTATCACGAGCAGGATGATGATAAATACTACAGACTTATTCATTTCTTTATCTCCTTATAATTGATTAGACATATCAGGTTCGCTGAATCACCCTTCCGGGTTCTCCAGGTTTTCAGAATCACCGATAGCCGTTATCGGCAAATCCACTGCAAATATAGCATTTTTTCTTGAAACAACAATATTTTTCGGCATTTTTTTCACTATTTCTGCAAAAAAACTTGCTAAATACAAAAAAAACACGTATTTTTGCAAGAAAATAATCCTTAAGACAGAAAGATAATGCAAGAAACTGTAAAGAAAGTATTGAATGGCGATTTTAATCGCAAGAAAGCATTGCTGTTCCTCATAACGGCTCTGCTTACCGTTATCGTCTGGAACCTGCCCATCGACAGCTTCGGCATCGATGGACTCACCATCGTGCAGCAGCGCGTCATCGCCATCTTCGTCATGGCCGTGATGCTCTGGCTCACCGAGGCCATACCGGCATGGGCAACCAGCGTAGTGATCATCTTCGTGCTGCTGTTCTTCGTCAGCGACTCCGCCTTCAAGATTATGCAAGGCTCGGAGGCAGAGATGGGCAAGCTGCTCGACTATCAGGGTGTGATGGCGTGCTTCGCCGACCCTACCATCATCCTCTTCCTGGGCGGTTTCGTACTCGCCATAGCCGCTACCAAGAGCGGACTCGACGTGATGATGGCGAAGGCCCTGATTGCGCCATTCGGCAAGCGTTCTGAAAACGTGCTGCTGGGCTTCATGCTCATCACCGGCATCTTCTCAATGTTCATCTCAAATACAGCCACCGCCGCCATGATGCTCACCTTCCTCACACCGGTGTTCAAATCATTGCCACCTTCGGGCAAGGGTCGCGTGGCACTCACCATGGCCATTCCTATCGGAGCCAACCTGGGCGGTATGGGTACCCCTATCGGAACACCGCCTAACGCCTTCGCCTTCAAGGTATTGAACGACCCTGCAGGACTCAACCTGGGTCTCAGCTTCGGTGACTGGATGCTGATCATGGCCCCTATGGTGCTCATCATGCTCCTGATGGCATGGGTCATCATACGCAAGATGTTCCCGTTCTCTGCCAAGACCATCGAGCTCAACATCGAGGGCAACATGCAGCACAACTGGCGCACCACGGTAGTGGCCGTCACCTTCCTCGCAACCATCGTGCTCTGGGTATTCGGCAAGCAGCTGGGCATCAACGCCAACACCGTGGCCATGCTCCCTATCGCCATATTCGCCCTTACGGGAGTGGTTACAGCCAAGGACCTGAAGGAGATTGACTGGGCTGTCATCTGGATGGTGGCAGGCGGATTCGCCCTCGGATTGGCGATGAACGGCACCGGTCTTGCCGAGGCAGCCGTAAAGAGTATTCCGTTTGCAGAATTCAATCCGCTGGTCATCATGATTGTATCCGGACTGGTATGCTTCATCCTGAGTAACTTCATCTCCAACACCGCCACCGCCGCCCTGCTCATCCCTATCCTCACGGTGGTATGCGCCGGCATGGGCGACAAGCTCAACACCATCGGCGGCACCTCTACCATCCTTATCGGAGTAGCGGTATCAGCCAGCTGCGCCATGTCGCTGCCTATCTCAACCCCTCCTAACGCCATCGCCTACTCTACCGGCCTCATCCAGCAGACCGACATGGTGAAGGCAGGACTCACGGTAGGCATCCTGAGCATGATAGTGGGCTACGCCGTGCTCATCACCTTCTGCAAGATGGGCGTGCTCTAGAGGGGCATCATCTGCGAAAATACACATTATTATATATATAAAGGAATGAAAAAGATTGTTATAGGAATCGACGTAGGCATCTCTACGACCAAGATTGTGGGCATCGATGAAAGCGGCGTGGTGGTAAGCCCCATCCGCATCAAGGCCACCGACCCTATCACCTCGCTCTACGGAGCCTTCGGCAAGTATCTTCACGACAACAAGATTGCGCTGAGCGATGTAGAACAGGTGATGCTCACAGGCGTAGGTTCTGCCTATATCGACGAGCCCATCTACGGACTGCCTACCTCGAAGAGCGAGGAGTTCGTGGCCGACGGACTGGGCGCCCGATACGAAAGCAAACTCGACCGCATGATCGTGGTGAGCATGGGAACCGGTACATCGCTTGTAAAATGTGATGACAACGAGATAAGGCACATCGGAGGCATCGGCATAGGCGGCGGAACCCTGGCAGGACTGAGCCGCATCATGCTCAAGACCGATGACATCAAGCAGATCATCAACCTCGCCAAAGACGGCGACGTGAGCAAGATAAACCTGCTGATAGGCGACATCAGCGCCAAGCCTCTGCCCGGCCTCCCGATGAACGCCACCGCATCGCTCTTCAGCAATGCCAAGGCCAACGCTTCGCGCGAAGACATCGCCATGGGACTCATCTGGATGGTGCTGCAGTCGATAGGTTCGGCTACCATCCTCTCATCGCTCGAATCGGGCATCAAGGATTTCGTGCTCATCGGCAACCTCACCCTGCTGCCGCAATGCCGCGAGGTGTTCCCTGCCATGGAGAAACTCTACGGAGTGAGGTTCAGAATACCGAAATACTCGGAATTCTGCACCGCCATCGGAGCTGCGCTCGACTATAAGCGACAAGCAAAATAATCCTAACTGTACGGTTGAAACGGGCTGAAAGCCCAAAAGCTCTTAGCCCAGGGCATCGCCCTGGGTATAATAGCAATCTGTAAGACGCCCTGTAAGGGCAAAAGCTTTATATTTAGCCCAGTATTTTAAAGCTTTTGCCCTTACAGGGCGACAAGTTTGTGTCCGTAATTACCCAGGGCGATGCCCTGGGCTAGGAGCTTCTGCCCTTTCAGGGCGTATTGGGTAATTTCAACCGTACAGGTCGAAATAATACCCTCAAAATCGCCGCAATGCCCTATACACGGGCGTTGCGGCGATTTGCTTTCTCCATCCTGTCACAAAGCACAGACAACAAGGGAAAAACGCACACAAGCGCACAAAATGCGCAACACGCTGATAGATAACAACTTAAACGTTTCGGAAAACGGAAATTTGCCAAAGTTTTCCAAAACTTTTTTGTTTCCTCCTGATTATCAGCGACTTAATATTTTTTAACGATAAAAAAGTTGTCCAAAAGTAATTACTTTCAGAAATATTTTATATCTTTGCAATGTCAAAAGGAGGTACATATCTACCTCTTCAAGTCATAATGACTTAATACTAAGTAATTTAAACATCAATCGTAAAAGTAATACTAAAATGATCCAGACAGTAGTAAAGCGTGACGGACGCATCGTTGGATTCAACGAACAGAAAATCATGGCAGCCATTCGCAAGGCCATGTTGCATACCGACAAGGGTGAAGATACCACTCTTATCGAGCAGATAACCGACCACATCTCTTATCGCGGCAAGAGCCAGATGAGCGTTGAGGCCATTCAGGACGCCATCGAGATGGAACTCATGAAGAGTGCCCGCAAAGATGTTGCCCAGAAGTATATCGCATACCGTAACCAGCGTAACATCGCCCGCAAGGCGAAGACACGCGACGTATTCATGAGCATCGTCAATGCCAAGAACAACGACATTACCCGTGAAAACGCCAACATGAATGCCGACACACCAGCCGGCATGATGATGAAGTTCGCTTCAGAAACCACTAAACCATTCGTCGACGACTACCTCCTCTCAGAGGATGTACGCGACGCCGTCATGCACAACTATATACATATTCACGATAAGGACTATTACCCAACAAAGAGTCTCACCTGCGTGCAGCATCCGCTCGACGTGATTCTGAACCACGGTTTCACAGCCGGTCACGGTTCAAGCCGTCCTGCCAAGCGCATCGAGACCGCAGCCGTGCTGGCTTGTATCTCTCTCGAGACCTGCCAGAACGAGATGCACGGCGGTCAGGCCATCCCAGCCTTCGACTTCTATCTGGCTCCATACGTACGCATGTCGTACCAGGAAGAGGTGAAGAACCTGGAGAAGCTGACAGGCGAAGACCTGAGCAACCTCTATGATGCGCCTATCGACGACTACATAGAGAAGCCGCTCGACGGATTGCAGGGCCGCGAACGCCTGGAGCAGCACGCCATCAACAAGACCGTGAACCGCGTGCATCAGGCGATGGAGGCATTCATCCACAACATGAACACCATCCACAGCCGCGGCGGTAACCAGGTAGTATTCTCAAGCATCAACTACGGTACCGATACCAGCGCCGAGGGCCGCTGCATCATGCGCGAAATCCTGCAGAGCACCTATCAGGGCGTAGGCAATGGCGAAACAGCCATCTTCCCTATCCAGATATGGAAGAAGAAGAGAGGCGTAAACTATCTGCCTGAGGACAGAAACTACGACCTCTACAAGCTGGCGTGCAAGGTAACAGCCCGCCGTTTCTTCCCTAACTTCCTGAACCTCGACGCCACCTTCAACCAGAACGAGAAGTGGCGTGCTGATGATCCGGAGCGCTACAAGTGGGAGATTGCAACCATGGGCTGCCGTACCCGCGTGTTCGAAGACCGCTGGGGCGAGAAGACCAGCATCGCCCGCGGTAACCTGAGCTTCTCTACCATCAACATCGTGAAGCTCGCCATCGAGTGCATGGGCATCGAAGACGAAAAGCAGCGCATCGACATGTTCTTTGCCAAGCTCGACAATATCCTCGACATCACAGCCAAGCAGCTCGACGAGCGCTTCCAGTTCCAGAAGACGGCAATGGCCAAGCAGTTCCCTCTGCTCATGAAGTATCTCTGGGTAGGCGCAGAAAACCTGAAGCCGGAAGAGACCATCGAGAGCGTCATCAACCACGGAACCCTGGGTATCGGCTTCATCGGATTGGCAGAATGCCTGGTTGCCCTCATCGGCAAGCACCACGGCGAGAGCGAGAAGGCACAGGAGCTGGGACTGAAGATTGTTACCTACATGCGCGACCGTGCCAACGAGTTCAGCGAGCAGTATCATCACAACTACTCTATCCTGGCTACTCCAGCCGAGGGATTGAGCGGTAAGTTCACTAAGAAGGACAGAAAGCAGTTTGGCGTCATCCCTGGCGTTACAGACCGCGACTATTATACCAACTCTAACCACGTGCCTGTATACTATAAGTGTACAGCCCTGAAGAAGGCACAGGTCGAGGCTCCATACCACGACCTGACCCGCGGCGGCCACATCTTCTATGTAGAGATTGACGGCGATGCTACCCACAACCCTTCTGTTATCGAGAGCGTGGTAGACATGATGGATAAGTACAACATGGGTTACGGCTCAGTAAACCACAACCGCAACCGCTGTCTCGACTGCGGCTACGAGAATGCTGACGCCCACCTCGAGGTTTGTCCTAAGTGCGGCAGCCACCACATCGACAAGCTGCAGCGCATCACCGGTTATCTGGTAGGTACTACAGACCGTTGGAACAGCGGCAAGCTTGCCGAGCTCCACGACCGAGTAACCCATATCGGAGGGGAAAAGTAAAAATGATTAGCGTTTTAAGCATCGTACATGATACGATGGTAGACGGTCCGGGCTTCCGCACATCCATTTATTGTGCGGGATGCCCCAACCATTGTCCGGGCTGCCATAATCCGCAGTCGTGGGACATCAGCCACGGCACGATGACCTCTACCGACGAGCTGATGAAGGAAATCATGAGCGACCCCTTCGCCAACGTCACCTTCTCGGGCGGCGACCCTATGTTCCAGGCAAAAGGCTTTGCCGAGCTGGCGCGCGCCATCAGGGAGCAGAGCAGCAAGAACATCTGGTGCTTTACGGGCTATCTCTTCGAAAACCTCGTGAAGAATCCCGAGCAGCTGGAACTCCTCCGCCAAATCGATGTATTGGTAGACGGCCCCTTCGTACAGGCATTACGCGATGAAGACCTCTTCTTCAGGGGCAGCAGCAACCAGCGCATCATCAACGTGCAGAAGTCGCTGAAAGAAGGAAGAGTAATAGAACTCAATCTTACAACAGAAAACCCGAATCCGGTATTGTAAATCTACATACCAGATTCGGGTTTCCCGTTTTCTTTTTTCCGTGCCAAAATCATTATCTCTTAGCATCCTTCTCTTCGAGGTAGCTGATAGAACTCTGAATATAATCACGTTCCCACTCGCTCTCGTGCAATTTCTCATCGCCATAGAGCAGAAGGTCGAGATCCAGCGGAACATCTACCTTACGATAAGGGCCACGGATTTTGCGTCCGCATCCCTGCTCCACACACCGCAGCGCGGCAAGCACAGACCTCTTTGAGCAGATGGTCTCCCCCATCATCACCTGATTCAGAAACTTGTCTGAATTCTCCAGTCCGATAGGCTCAGTCCACATGCGCGGACCGAAGAGGCAGTTCTTGAACATCCATCTCAGATGTTCATGTGCCTTCAACACATTCTCCTCCTGATTTCTGTTAGAGCCGATAGCTATAATTACTTTTGTACGAGTTCTCATTATTAAAATCTTTATTTCTACAAAACAAGTCAGTTTCTCTCAGAATAGACAGATTGCCCCTGCATTTGTATGTCATATTTTGTGCAAAGATATTAAAAATTTTGTAATAAACCGCGATTTATCCGTTTTTTTTTATATTTTTGCAGAATGAATCATCTAAAAGCAAACATTTTAGGGCTCGCTCTGCTCTGCTGCCTCCCGATGGGCGCACAGCTGAAGTGGAACCAGGCCTATCAGACATATATCAACCAGTATAAGGATCTTGCCATCGAGCAGATGCTCCGTTACCGCATTCCAGCCAGCATCACCCTAGCACAGGGACTGTTTGAGAGTGCGGCAGGAAGGAGCGACCTCGTACGCCAGGGCAACAACCACTTCGGCATAAAATGTCACAACTGGACGGGCCCAACCCAGTACCACGACGATGATGCCCGGGGCGAATGCTTCCGCGTATACCAGGACGCAAGAGACAGCTATGAAGACCACAGCAAGTTTCTGGCGCGCCAGCCACGCTACGCACGCCTCTTCGAACTCTCGCAGCACGACTACAAGGGATGGGCTCGCGGACTGAAAGCCTGCGGCTACGCCACCAACCCGCAGTATGCCAGCAAGCTGATACAGATTATAGAGCTCTACAAGCTCAACCAGTATGACAAGGCCAAGCGCTACGACCGCTTCATGGCTACCCACAGCGGTACCGACCAGCCTGTAAACGCCGAAGGATTGCTGCACCCTATCCATATTTTCAACAAGAATTACTATCTCTATGCCCGCGAAGGCGACACCTTCAAGAGCATAGGCAAGGAGGTGGGCATCAGCTGGCGCAAACTGGCTCGCTACAACGAGCGCAACAAGCACGCCGTGCTGCACAAGGGCGACATCATCTATCTGAAGAAGAAACGCTCCAAGGCACCTAAGCAGTATAAGAAGCGCCCTCACGTGATACAGCCGGGCGAAAGCATGTACGCCATCTCGCAGAAGTATGGCATCCGACTGGAGAAACTCTACAAGATGAACCATCTCGACCCTAACATCCCGGTAAGCGTAGGAACAAGGCTGAGGGTGAGATAAGTGATTAGTGATTATTTTTTAGTGATTAGTGATTAGTGATTCGGTCACTTGGTGATTCGGTGAGAAATGTGAATGTGAATGTGAATTTCAAATGAAAATACAATGAAGAGAATGATATTATCCCTCGCCACCATGGCGATGCTGATGGCGCCCGGCACAATAAAAGCGCAAAACTTTGACGACTATTTCACAGACAAGACGCTGCGGGTAGACTATACCTTTGCCGGCAACCAGAAGCAGCAGATGATAGCCGTAGACGAACTCAACGTAATGCCACGCTGGTACGGCAAACGGCAGCGACTGGCCGAACTCCCGGTAGAGGGCAACGGACAGATAACCGTACGCGACCACCGCTCGGGCAAAATCATCTACCGCAACTCCTTCTCCACCCTCTTCCAGGAATGGCTCTCCTATCCAGAGGCAGAGAAGAACACGCAGAGTTTCGAGAACGTATTCCTCGTTCCGATGCCGAAAGATACCGTAGACATCACCCTCGACCTGCGCAACAACCGCCGCGAGATAACCACCACGCTCACCCACCAGGTAGCGCCTAAGGACATTCTGATTCATCAGAAAGGCAACAAGCCTACACCATACATCACCCTGCAGCAGGCTGCCGACACCACCCGATGCATCCACATCGCATACGTGGCTGAAGGCTATACCGATGCAGAGATGCCTGTCTTCCTGAAAGATGCGCAGGAGGCTACAGAGGCCATCTTCGCCCACGAACCCTTCAAGAGCATGAGAGACCGCTTCAACATCGTAGCCGTAAAATCGCCATCCAAGCAGAGCGGACCTAGCATCCCAGCCCAGGGCATCTGGCACGAAACCGCCCTCAGCTCTCATTTCGACACCTTCTACAGCGACCGCTACCTTACCACCCTGCATCTCAAAGACCTGCACAACTGGCTGGCAGGTACCCCTTACGAGCACATCATCGTGCTGGTAAATTCGGATAAGTATGGCGGTGGCGGCATCCTCAATTCATACAATCTCACCACCTGCCACCAGAAATGGTTCAAGCCGGTAGTGGTGCATGAGTTTGGCCATTCCTTTGCCGGACTTGCTGATGAATATGCCTACGAGCAGGAGCAGATACCGATGTATCCTCACGATGTAGAGCCTTGGGAGAAGAACATCACTACCCTTGCCGATTTCCACGGAAAATGGGAGAACATGATAGACAAGAAGACCAAGATTCCTACTCCGCTCTCAAAGAAAGAGAAGGAGGCGGTGAGCAAGGTGGGTGTCTTCGAAGGTGCCGGATACAGCTTGAAGGGCGTTTACCGCGGTGTGCAGGACTGCCGTATGCGCATCAACGAAACACCGGAATTCTGTGCAGTATGCAAGAAGGCGCTGCAAGACCTCATCGACTTCTACACGAAATAAAGAAATCATAAAAACATTATATCTATGAAAGAGCAAAACCTAAACATCAGATACATGGTGGCTCAGCTCTCAGAGTTGAGCCAGCAGGAGCAGGAGCTCGTAAACAAGGCAAAGGCTGCCACCAACAATGCGTATGCTAACTACAGCCACTTCTATGTGGGAGCAGCCCTGCTTCTGGCCGACGGCAGAATAGTGATTGGAGCGAATCAGGAGAACGCCGCCTTCCCGTCGGGACTCTGTGCCGAGCGCAGCGCCATCTTCGGTGCCCAGAGCAACTATCCCGACCAGCCTATCCTGACGCTCGCCATAGCAGCGAGAAACGGGAATGGTTTCCTCAAGTCGCCTATCTCGCCATGCGGAGCCTGCCGCCAGGTGATACTGGAGATGGAAGACCGCTACCAGCGCCCCGTACGCATCCTGCTCTATGGCGAGAACGGAACCTACTGCTTCGACAGCATCAAAGACCTTCTCCCCTTCTGCTTCGTAGATTCAAACATGAAGGAATAAGATTACAGAGCCCACTTTAAAAAAGGGGCTCAGGATATAAGAAAAAGCCCTACAGGAAGTTTGCGTCATGCAGACTTTCCTGTAGGGCTTTCTTCTTATTCCTCCTTATACTCATTATTCCTCCCTATACTCAAAGCATCCTGCGGCAGGCTGCTCTTTCTTTCTCGGCAAACCATCACGGTCGGTTGCAGGCAGGGTTTCGGCATCTGCCTTACCTATTGCTGCCGACTCCTTGCGCAGATGGAAATCATACTTCAGATTGTCGGTGTCGAAAAGGCGGAAATGCTTCTCGGCAAACACCGTCGTATCCTTGATGTCCTCATAAACCACATGGGTGAACTTCAGACTGTCGTCCGTCTCCAGCTTCTCCGTGCGCAACACACAATGGTCGAAGAGGAAATTGAAGGCATCCTCCTCTTTCGGAGCCTCCCAGACCACCTCATCATCATGATAGCCCGTTACGAGCGAATTTCTCACCTCGAAACGAGGCAGCGGAGAGGCAAAACCGATGGCAGACTCGCGGCGCCCGTCAAACGGATAGAACTGGGCTATGGTGCAGCCGTTTACCTCAACATCGCCACCCTCAACATAGAGCGGATGCTTCAGACAGTTGGTTATCTGCGAGTTATAAATCTGCACCTTGGCAGAATCAATCCTCACACCATAGCCCTGACTGTTATGAATCGTAGCATTCTCGATGAGCAGTTTCTGCTTCGTAGCATCGCCCGCTTCTATCATCACAGCATCGTAGGCACTATGAATATCAGCAAACGAAATCTTGCAGTCATGAGCCGAAGACATCAGTCTGATTCCCTGCCATTGTCCCGGTGTGCGGTCATAAGGCAGATAATCGAACATGTGGTCCAGTCGGTCGCCCCGCATCACCACTTCCCTGTCCTTTTCGCCCTCAACCTTCAGCGACCCGAACACCTGCAAACCCGCATTCTCGTGGAAATAGAGTTGGGTGCCCGGAGCAATGGTCAGCGTAGCCGCCTCATCAACCCTGATGCCCCCATAAACCACTACCGGCAACGTGCTCTCCAGAAGCTTGTCTTCCTTCACCTCGAGCGAATTGAGTTTCATCGCATCCCATGAAAACGCCCTCAGGTTCACCTTCTGCTCTACGCCACTTTCCAGCGCAAACACCAGGTTGTCGCTCACCAGCTGCGGCTCTTCGCTGTTCTGCATCGCCGAAGTCAGTTCTACGAACACACGTATGCTGTCACCCTTCCTGATCTCCACATTCTGCGTCTGGAATCCCGCTTCGGTGCCCAGATAAGAGCCGTCAACATTCACCCGGTAGCCCTTCTGGTTACCATTTTCCAGCCGCACCGACTGGCAGCGCAGCCCCTTGCCCGTACGGTTGTAAACCCAAAAGCTTCGGGTAGGCGTAGGCACATTCGAGAAGGTGGTGTCCATCTTCAGCGTATCTACCGAAAACGAGAGCACATCTCCCCTCGACGTTGAGAAACTCTCATCGTCGGCACAACTGGCAAGCAGGGCGCTCATCGCCATCCCTACACCCATTATATACAAAAATCCCTTTTTCCGTTTCATATCTATAAAAACGGAAAAAGGGAAATATTATTGTATCTGCCTCTACATAAACAGAGCAAAGATGGATGAGCCAACAACCGTCATCACACCGCAAACCACGATGCTCAGACTGCTCATGGCTCCCTCTATGGTACCCATCTCCATCGCCTTTGCCGTACCCAGCGCATGGGCAGAACAGCCGATGGCGATACCTTTGGCAATAGGCTCTTTGATGGAGAGAAGCTTCAGGAATTTCTCGGCAAAGATGTTGCCCAGCACACCCGTTACGATGATGACAACCACCGAAACCGAAACATGACCGCCCAACTCCTCAGAAACGCCGATACCGATGGCGGTAGTGATGCTCTTAGGCAGGAAGGTAACGTAGGACGCATGGTCGAAATGGAAGATGAGGGCGAGAATGAGCACGGAGCAGAGACTCGCCAGCACGCCCGAAACAATGCCGATCAGCACAGCCCGATAATTCTTCTTCAGAAGCTCAACCTGCTGATAAAGCGGCACAGCCAGACAGATGGTGGCTGGTGTGAGCAGATAGCTGATGCTGTTGGCGCCTGCCGAATAGGTCTTGTAATCTACGCCCGTCAGCAGGAGCGTGATGATAACGAGGATGATGGAGATGAGCAGCGGGTTCATCAGCGACCATCCCGTCTTCAGCTTCAGCAGCATGCCTATGCCGTAGGCTGCCAGACTGATGAGAACGCCGAAGAAGACAGAATCCTGGAACAACTGGTTCATTTCTTCGCCTCCTTTCCTTTTCTGATTACCAACTGCGTAATCCAGCCCGAAGCACCCATCACGACGAAGGTGCTGACCACCGTAACTACGATATACTGGAACCATGCATTGCCGATATCCTGATACGAATCAATCAGTCCTACGGCAGCCGGAATAAACATCACGGGCATGATGGCAATGAGGAAACTGCTGGTTTCGCGGATATGCTTCACCTTGATCAGTTTTGTTTCCAGCGCAAGGAAGAGCAGAATGATGCCATAGATGCTTGCCGGAATAGGCAATGGCAGCAAAAAATGAAGCAATTCCCCAGCAAAGGAGAACGCTATGATTATCAAAAATTGAATTAAAAACTTCATGTTGAATTACTTTAAACCTTAAACCTTGGAACCTTAAACCTTGGAACCTTTGAATCTAAATCAAGCTAACGTACTGCTCAATGAGGCTTGCCGTCTCTTCTACACCCAGGCGCACAGTATCCAGGCAGATGTCGTAATCATCGGCATTTCCCCAGGTAAGGCCTGTATAATACTTATGATAAGCCACTCTGCAATCCTCGGTGTGCTCTACAAACTCCTCAGCTTCCTCATACGAAAGTCCCTGTTCTTCCTGAATATCCTTGATGCGAGCCTCCAGATTGCCGCTCAGGAAAACAGAAATCAGGTCTTTGCGCTCGCGGAAGATATAGTTGCCGCAACGGCCGATGATGATACAGTCTTCATCGCCTATCATATCGGCAAGTGTATGGAGCGGTTTTTCTGTCAGCGCCCTCTGCGTTTCGCCAAGCGACGACATCGAGAAGAGCAGTTCATCTACCGGCCGCTCATCGAAGAAAGCCTCCATCTCGTCGAGCACTCCTCTCTGTTCAGCCATTTCCATCATATTTTTACGGGTATAAAAAGGAATACCATACTTTTCGGCGAGCAGCTTGCCCACGCGAATAGCGCCACATCCACACTGGCGCGCTATCGTTATAATCATGATTCTATAAAATTAAAACGTATATAATAATTACTCAGTTCCGTTATCCCCCTCCAGCCCATCCAGGGCGGGAGTTTTATATAGCAAAAAAGCTAAGAAGATTTGACTCTTCTTAGCTTTCTTGTGTCGGGGCGACAGGATTCGAACCTGCGACCACCTGTTCCCAAAACAGGAGCGCTACCGGGCTGCGCTACACCCCGCTTGTGCTTTGCTAAAGGTTTGAGTGAGAGAAAATAGTCGGGGCGACAGGATTCGAACCTGCGACCACCTGTTCCCAAAACAGGAGCGCTACCGGGCTGCGCTACACCCCGCTTACTCATCTCTACGATACCTCTTAAGCATTGCTTTAAGCATCATTTCTGAATTGCGAGTGCAAAGGTACTACATTTTTTCGATTCCACCAAATTTTTACCTAACTTTTTTCAAAAAAACATGCATTTTAATGCAAAATCCTTGAAAACCGGGCACAAAACAAGGGCAACCCCTATCCGGAATTGCCCTTATACCTTATTATATATATAGTAGCGGCAAAGAACCGCAACCATACTTGCTAAACTTTTAAATCAGAAATCTGATTTTACTTGATGATTCCCTCTTCTACGAAAATCTTCTTCAAGATCTGGACAGCCTGCTCAACCTGCTCTCTTGTATGAGTAGCCATGAGTGCGAAACGTACCAATGTATCCTGAGGAGCACAAGCTGGAGGAATAACAGGGTTGATGAACACACCTGCATCGTAAGCCATCTTGGTAACAACGAATGTCTTCTCAGCATCGCGTACGTAGAGAGGAATGATAGGACTCTCAGTCTCGCCAATCTCGAAACCTTCCTCGCGGAAACGCTTCAAGGCATAGTTGGTTACATCCCAGAGATTCTCGAAACGCTCTGGCTCATTCTGAATGATGTGGAGAGCCTCGAGAGCTGCTGCTGTGGCAGCTGGAGTGTTAGAGGCGCTGAAGATGTAAGTACGGCAGTTGTGACGGAGGAAGTTGATTGTATCCTTGTCTGATGCGATGAAACCGCCGATAGAAGCCAGACTCTTAGAGAATGTACCCATGATGAGGTCTACCTCATCGGTCAGACCGAAGTGGTCGCATACACCACGACCCTGCTTGCCGAATACGCCAAGACCATGAGCCTCGTCTACCATGATAGAGCAGTTGTACTTATGCTTGAGCTTAACGATTTCAGGCAAGTTAGCCAGGTCGCCCTCCATAGAGAACACACCGTCAACAACGATGAGCTTGATAGCCTCCTGAGGGAGCTTAGAGAGCACGCGCTCCAAATCTTCCATATCGTTGTGCTTGTAGTGGAGCTGGGTAGCGAATGAGAGGCGGCGACCATCTACGATACTTGCGTGGTCGCGGTCATCGCAGATAATATAGTCGTTACGACCTACTACGCAAGCCAAGACACCCTGGTTTACAGAGAATCCTGTAGAGAAACACAAAGTTTCATCCTTGCCCATAAACTCAGCAAGCTCCTTTTCGAGCTGCACGTGCAAATCGAGCGTACCATTGAGGAAACGGCTTCCTGCACAACCAGAACCATACTTGTCGAGCGCTGCCTTTGCTGCATCAATAACACGCTGGTCATTAGTCAAACCCTGATAAGCATTAGAACCGAACATCAGAATCTTATGACCATCGATGTCGGTTACCTCTGTCATCTGCTTACTTGTGATCTCGCGGAAATATGGATACACACCGGCAGCCATATACTTCTGAGGTTCACGATAATTCTTGTATCTTTCTTGTAATTGTCCCATTATTAATAGGTGTACTTTATTTTCTTTTTTATACTTTTCTAACTTTCAGGGTGCAAAGATACAAAAAAGAACTCAATAAACGGCTTTTTTTATAAGAAAGTTTACTTTTATAGTTTTTTTAATCGATATTTCTTGTTATTTTGGGTATTTTTATTACTTTTGCAGCCTAAATTTTACAAACTCTTGACTATATAATGAAGAAAAAGATACTTTTCATCATGAATCCGATTTCAGGAACAGCCAGCAAGGCGGCAGTTCCCAGTCTGATAAATTCTGTTTTGGACAAAGAGCTTTTTGAGTACGAGATAAGAATGACTGAAAGAGCTGGGCACGCTTCGGAAATTGCTACCGAAGCGAAGAACAACCATGTAGATGTGGTTGTGGCGGTTGGTGGTGACGGAACCGTCAACGAGGTGGCCCGCTCACTGGTTCACTCCGATACTGCCCTCGGCATTCTGCCTTGCGGTTCGGGCAACGGATTGGCAAGACATCTGCTGCTCCCGATGAACCTGAAGAAATGCATCGAGGTCATCAACCAATGCCAGATTAGAGATCTGGATTATGGTGTCATCAACGACCACCCGTTCTTCTGCACCTGCGGCATGGGCTTTGACGCTTTCGTCAGCATGAAGTTTGCCGAGAGCGGCAAGCGTGGTCCTATCACTTATGCTGAAAATATCCTGCGCGAGGGATTGAAGTATAAGCCTGAGACTTACACGCTGGAGGACGAGACGGGCACCAAGCAGTATAAGGCGTTCCTCATTTCCTGTGCCAACGCATCTCAGTATGGCAACAATGCCTATATTGCCCCTCAAGCATCCATGAGCGACGGCCTGATGGATGTCGTCATCATGGAACCATTCGATGTTATCGAGGCGCCTCAGGTAAGTTTCGACATGTTCAACAAGACGTTGGACAAGAACTCGAAGATCAAGTCGTTCCGCTGCAAGAAGCTCCATATCACCCGCAGTCAGCCAGGCGTAATCCATTATGATGGCGACCCTGTGATGACGGGTGCAGAGATTGATGTTCACCTGGAAGAAAAGGGAATCAAGATGCTGGTGAACCCATTTGCCAACAAGAACGACCGCAAGCCGAACATGATTCAGTCTGCCTTTGCCGATTTCTTCAACGACATCAATGCCGTGCGCGATGATATTCATAAAGACATCCAGCGCCAGAGCAAAAGAGTAGAAGCTATCAGCAAACTGGTACAGAAGAAGCTGAACCTTTAAGGGAATGTTGAGTGTTGAATGTTGAGTGTTGAATTTAGAGGGAGTGTTGAATGTTGAGTGTTGAGTGTTGAGTGTTGAGTGTTGAATGAAATGTTCTGAAGTATCGCAAGTAAGCTCAGTTAATCATTAAACCCTATCCATTCAACATTCAACATTCAACACTCAACATTCCCCTATCCATTCAACATTCCTCAAAGGTAGAATTCTTCCGTTATTTTCCTATACCATTCCGAGCGGTTTCCCTGCGAATCCATCATCGTTTCAACATGCTCTTCATAAGGCGAAATACGATGCTTGGCAAAACTCAGCATAAAGCGCTTGGGCTGCTTGCGTCCTACCGTCTTTACACCACACTTCCGTATAAGATAAAAACCTAATATACAAGACTCTGCAACAAACTGCTCCACTACTTCTACGGGAACAATCGCAGAGAAAATACCGTCATCAGAAAGCAACCGTTTTACACCCGCAAACAAATCGCGAAACGGAAGGCTGTCCGTATGTCTCGCCATCGTCCTCTTACTGTCCGGATTTTTCAAGCTATCTACAAAGAACGGAGGATTGCTCACTATCGCATCAAAAACACCGGCAGCCTTCAAACCTTCAGCAGTTCCAGAAGCCTCAGCAGCTTCCGAAGCTCCCCCGAAATCCTGCAGTCTGCAGCATTCTATTTCCACCCTGTCGCGAAACGGACTTGCCATCACATTCTCCCTCGCCTGTCCGCAGGCATCAGCATCCATATCAATCCCCACGACCTCAGCTTCAGGAAAACGCTGCGCCATCATGAGCGAAATCAGTCCCGTTCCGGAACCAATGTCCAGAATCCGCCTGCCACCTTGCGCCCATGCACCCAGCAAAACACCGTCAGTTCCCACTTTCATGGCACAACGGTCTTGCTCTATCTCAAACTGTTTAAATCGAAAATTACCCATAAATTCTTCTGTTTCTATACAGAAGAAAACGAAGCCGCCGCCGATTTATTTCATCGCAAGCAGCAGAAATTGCCACTTCCACCTGCAAAAGCAACTACTTACATCTATAAAAACGGGTACTAATATATAGAAAAAGCAATTTTATTATTAAATAATCTATCATCTTCCACGATATTTCACAAAAAATGAGTACCTTTGCACGGAAAATAGAAATCATAACAAAAAAATGGATAATAGAAGAACAAGTACCCGAATACAAATGATTGCAGATTACGAGGGCGACCCGAAAACCCTGATCGAAGACCAGGAAGAAGGCTTGTACCCTACCCTCTGCATGCGAGATATTGTAGTTTTCCCTACCAACATGACCCCTATCGTTGTGGGCAGAAAGGAAAGTCTGAATCTCGTCCGGATGCTGGAAAAGAAGCCAGACACCATATTCTGTGTATTCTGCCAGAAGAATAAAGACACAGAATCGCCCTACGAAGAAGACCTCTACCCTGTAGGTGTCTTCGCCAAACTCATCAAGGTGATCAAGATGCCTGGCACAGAGCAAATGAGCATCATCATCCAGGGTCTGGGCAGATGTCAGATGAAACATCTCGTTCAAAAAGAGCCTTACACAGTAATTGACGTAAAAAGTCTTCCGGAGAAATGGCCTGACGAGAACAACGATGAACTCTTCAGAATGCTCTACGAGAACTTCCATTACGAAGCGACAGACTATATCAAATCAAACGCCAACTATACTGATGAGGCCATCCAGGCCATCAACGAACTCTCGAGCATTCACATGCAGTGCAACTTCATGTGCTCCCTCCTCCCTTTCTCCATCGAGGATAAAATCAAGATGCTGAAAGAGGAAAATCTCAGCGAGCGCATCATGATTGCCATCAGATCCCTGAACAAGGTGCGCCATCTGCTACGCATCCAGACTGAGATTGAGAACAAAACCCACTACGACCTCGATGAACAGCAGAAGGAATACTTCCTCAAGCAGCAGATCAAGAACATCAGGGAAGAACTGGGAGAAGGCAATGCCAGCCCGGAGAAGAAGGAGATTCTGGAGAAGGCGAAACAGAAGAACTGGAGCGAGGAAACTGCCAAAATCTTCAAGAAAGAAATTGCCAAGCTCGACACCCTGAACCCGCAGAGTCCTGACTATTCGATACAGATAGGATTCCTGCAGACCATGGTAGATTTGCCTTGGAACTCCTACACCCAGGACGACCTCAGTCTGACCCGTGCCAAGCGCATTCTGAACCACGACCACTACGGCATGGAGAATGTGAAGGAGCGCATCCTGGAATTCCTCGCCGTAAGAGCACTGAACGGCGGCGGCAAGAGTCCTATCCTCTGCCTCTACGGTCCTCCGGGCGTAGGAAAGACCAGTCTGGGCAAGAGCATCGCAGCAGCCATGAAGCGCAAGTATGTACGCATGTCGCTGGGCGGTCTGCACGATGAAGCCGAAATCCGCGGTCACCGCCGCACCTATGTGGGAGCCATGCCGGGCCGCATCATCAAGAACATGCTGAAGGCAGGCAGCAGCAATCCGGTATTCATCCTCGACGAGATTGACAAGGTGGCGCAGAGCAATTTCAACGGTGACCCTGCATCAGCCCTGCTCGAAGTGCTGGATCCGGAACAGAACAATGCCTTCCACGACAATTATCTCGATATGGATTACGACCTCTCCAAGGTGCTCTTCATCGCCACAGCCAATGACCTGAGCGTCATTCCGCGTCCGCTCCTCGACCGTATGGAGCTGATAGAAGTAGGCGGCTACATCACCGAAGAGAAGACAGAGATTGCCAAGCGCCATCTCGTACCGGAAGAGCTGGAAAGCACCGGACTCGACAAGGTTTCGCCGAAGGTAAGTTTCAACAAGAATGCCCTCGAGTTCATCATCGAGCACTACACCCGGGAGAGCGGCGTAAGACAGCTGAAGAAACAGATTGACAAGAGTCTGCGCAAGATGGCTTACAAACTTGCCTGCAACCAGGAGCTAAAGAACTACACCATCACCCCTGCCGAAGTAAAAGACCTGCTGGGCAATCCGCCGTTCAACCGCGACATCTACCAGGGCAACGACTATGCAGGAGTGGTAACCGGACTTGCCTGGACCTCAGTGGGCGGCGAAATCCTCTACATCGAAACCTCGCTCAGCAAGGGCAAGGCAGGCAAGCTCACCCTGACCGGAAACCTGGGCGACGTGATGAAGGAATCAGCCATTATCGCACTGGAATACGTCAAGTCGCACATCGACCTGCTGCAGGTAGACTACCGCATCTTCGAGCAGTGGAACATCCACATCCACGTGCCTGAGGGAGCCACCCCGAAAGACGGTCCTTCTGCCGGAATCACCATCGCCACCAGCATCGCCTCAGCCATCACCCAGCGCAAGGTGCGTGCCAACACAGCCATGACCGGCGAGATAACCCTCCGCGGCAAAGTGCTCCCGGTAGGCGGAATCAAGGAGAAGATTCTGGCAGCCAAACGGGCAGGAATCAAGCACATCGTGATGTGCAGGGAGAACCAGAAGAACGTAGAGGAAATACCAGAGAAATATCTCAAGGGCGTAGACTTCCACTATGTAGAGAATGTGGCTGACGTCTGGCAGTTCGCGCTGACCGACGAGAAGGTGAAAACCCCGACAGACTTCAGCATTGAGGAAAATGATAAAAAAGAATAGAAATGAAATTTGAATTACAAGTAACAGATAAAGCAAGTGATGCGCGTACAGGCATCATCACCACCGACCACGGACAGATCAAGACCCCAATCTTCATGCCCGTAGGAACCGTAGGAAGCGTGAAGGGCGTCCACTTCGAGGAACTCAAGAAGCAGGTCATGGCACAGATTATCCTCGGAAACACCTATCACCTCTACCTGCGCCCAGGTCTTGACGTCATCAGGGCAGCAGGCGGACTGCACAAGTTCAACGGCTGGGACCGTCCTATCCTCACCGATAGCGGCGGCTTCCAGGTCTTCTCGCTCACCGGCATCCGCAAGCTCAAGGAAGAAGGCTGCGAGTTCCGCTCCCACATCGACGGCAGCAAGCACTTCTTTACACCGGAAAATGTGATGGACACCGAGCGCATCATCGGAGCCGACATCATGATGGCCTTCGATGAATGTCCACCGGGAAAGAGCGATTACCAGTACGCCAAGAACAGCCTCATGCTCACCCAGCGCTGGCTAGACCGCTGCATCAAGCGGTTCAACGAAACCGAGCCCCTCTACGGCTATCAGCAGAGTCTCTTCCCTATCGTTCAGGGCTGCACCTTCCCGGACCTGCGCCGCGAAGCAGCCAAATACATTGCCGACAAGGGAGCCGACGGAAATGCCATCGGCGGACTTGCCGTAGGAGAGCCTACCGAGGTGATGTATGAGATGATAGAAGTAGTGAACGAAATCCTGCCGAAAGACAAGCCGAGATATCTGATGGGCGTAGGAACCCCGCAGAACATCCTCGAAGCCATCGAGCGCGGCGTAGACATGTTCGACTGCGTAATGCCGACCCGCAACGGCCGCAACGCCATGCTCTTCACCTATCAGGGCACGATGAACATGCGCAACAAGAAGTGGGAGAAAGATTTCAGTCCGGTAGATCCAGACGGCTGCGACATCGACCTCGTAACCACGAAGGCCTACCTCCACCACCTCTTCAAGGCACAGGAGCTGCTGGCGATGCAGATAGCCAGCATCCACAACCTCTCTTTCTATCTGCGCCTCGTGACCGATGCCCGCCATCATATCGAGCAGGGCGATTTCGTGGCATGGAAGAATTCCATCATCGACCAGCTTGGCCGAAGAATTTAAGTAAGCAAGCATCATGAAAGATTTTAAGAAAATAAGAAAACACCGCCGGCTCTACCGCACCGGCCGATGGGCTTCCCGCAAGTTCGGGTGGCTCATCAGGGCTGTGCGCTGGCTGGCTCACAAGCTCCGGTTCCTGCGCATCTTCAGGTTTCTCAACCCGTTCAGGTACATCAAGAAGCTCGACTGGTACATTATCAAGAAGTTTCTGGGCTACTATTTCTTCTCCATCGCCCTGATCATCTCCATCGCCATCGTCTTCGACTTCAACGAGAACCTGTCAAAATTCACAGAGCACCATGCACCGGCGCGCGCAATCATCTTCGATTACTACGCCAACTTCGTGCCCTATTTTGCCAACCTCTTCAGTGCGCTGTTCGTGTTCGTGGCGGTCATTCTCTTCACCACCAAGCTGGCAAGCAATTCCGAAATCATCGCCATCCTGGCGTCGGGAGTATCCTTCAAGCGTCTCCTTCGCCCATACATGATTACCTGCGTGCTGCTCTCAGCCCTCTCCTTCGGGCTCTCAGCCTACGTCATTCCCCACGGAACCGTTATCAGGCAGAACTTCGAGACGATGTACAAGAACAAGAAGAAGAATACCAGTGCCGAGAATGTACAGCTGCAGGTAGACAAGGGAGTGATTGCCTATATGCAGCATTACGACAACAGCATGAAACGCGGCTACGGATTCTGTCTCGACAAGTTCCAGGACAAGAAACTCGTAAGCCACCTTACAGCGATGGACATCCAGTACGACACCATTTCCGACAGCAAGTATCACTGGCAACTGAGCAACTGGAAAATCCGCAAGCTCCAGGGCATGAAGGAGCATATTACGAGCGGAGCCCAGAAGGACACCATCATCATGATGGAACCTACCGACCTGGTCTATTCCAAGGGTCAGCAGGAAACCTTCACCAGTCCTGAGCTCCGCGATTACATCTCCAAGCAGATCAACCGCGGTTCGGGCAACGTAGTGCAGTACGAGGTAGAATACCACAAGCGCATCGCCTCTTCCTTCGCTTCGTTCATCCTCACCATTATCGGCGTCTCCCTCTCAGCCCGCAAGCGCAAGGGCGGCATGGGAGCAGCATTGGGCGTAGGTCTTGCGCTGAGTTTCGGCTACATCATGCTGCAGACGATTTCTGCCACCTTCGCCATCCAGGCCAATTTCCCGCCTGTTCTGGCAGCGTGGCTTCCAAACTTCCTCTTCGCCATCGTAGCCTACTTCTGCTACCGCAAGGCACCGAGGTAAAATCAGAACCGGTTATCATAACCCGGTAATTGGATTTTGAGGGAAAAAGTCAACATTAAAAAATTGGATTTTGAGGGAAAAAGTCAACATTCAACATTCAACATTCAACATTAAAAAAAATGTATTTCGACGAATTAGATTTAAACGACAACGTGCTCGACGCATTATACGACATGCGCTTCGACACATGCACTCCAGTACAGGAAAAGTGCATTCCAGAGATATTAGAAGGTCACGATGTCTTGGGTGTAGCCCAGACCGGAACCGGCAAAACCGCAGCCTATCTGCTCCCAGTATTGAGCAAGCTCGATGACGGCGGTTATCCGAAAGACGCCATCAACTGCGTCATCATGTCACCAACCCGCGAGCTCGCCCAGCAGATAGACCAGGCGATGCAAGGCTTCGGCTATTACCTGCAGGGCGTGAGCAGCGTAGCCGTATACGGCGGCAACGACGGCAACCGTTACGATCAGGAGTTGCGCAGCCTCCGCATGGGCGCCGATGTAGTCATCGCCACCCCGGGCCGTCTCATCTCCCATATCTCCCTGGGCAATGTAGACCTCAGCAAGGTAAGCTTCTTCATTCTCGACGAGGCCGACCGCATGCTCGACATGGGTTTCTCTGACGACATCAAGACCATCGCGGCAAAACTGCCAAAGACCTGCCAGACCATCATGTTCTCGGCAACCATGCCTGAGAAGATAGAAGAACTGGCTAAGACCCTGCTCAAGAATCCGGTAGAAATCAAACTTGCCGTCAGCAAGCCAGCCGAGAAAATCAAGCAGGAAGCATACGTATGCTACGAAACCCAGAAGATGACCATCATCAAGGACATCTTCAAGGCGGGCGACCTGAAGCGTGTCATCGTCTTCAGCGGCAGCAAATTCAAGGTGAAGCAACTCGCAGCTTCCCTCCAGCAGATTGGAGTAAACTGCGGAGCCATGCACAGCGACCTGGAACAGGCTGAGCGCGATGATGTGATGTTCAAGTTCAAGAGCGGACAGTATGATGTTCTCGTAGCTACCGACATTGTGGCGCGCGGAATCGACATCGATGATATTGAGATGGTCATCAATTACGATGTTCCTCACGATACAGAAGATTACGTTCACCGCATCGGCCGTACAGCCCGTGCCAACCGCGATGGTAGAGCCATCACCTTCGTGAGCGAAGAAGACCAGTACTGGTTCCAGCAGATAGAGAAGTTCCTGGAGAAGGTGGTAGACAAGATGCCTCTCCCTGAAGGATGCGGCGAAGGTCCTGAATACATCAAGCTCAACAAGCCGAAGAAGAAAGGCGCAAACGGAAGAAACAACAGACGCGGTAACGGCGGAAACGGCGAGGCCGGAAAGAACAGCGCCAAGAACCGCCGACAGAAAGACCGCGACCAGACTTCTCACAAGCGCAAGCCAAACAAGCCAAACGAGCGTCAGGAAAAAGCGCCACGCAGCAACGAGCAGCAGCCACAGCAGGGTAACAAACAGCAGAACGCAAAGCAGCAGCCTCAGCAGGGCAACAAACAGCAGAACGCAAAGCAGCAGCCTCAGCAGGGCAACAGGCAGCAGAACGCAAAGCAGCAGAACAGAAAGCCAGCCCAGCCAGGCGAGCAGCCAAAGAACAGCAACAGCCAGAAGCGCCGCAATAACAGCAACAACAGCAACCAGCAGCGCCCAGGCACCGAGAACAATGTTCGCCCGGGCAGCAACGGCCGTGGCAGAGGCGTAGCCCAGAAAAAGGGCGACAAGCCGGCGGCACGCAAGCACACCCCTATCGTAAATCCACAGAAGAAAGAAAACGCTGTGAAGACATTCATCAAGCGCATCTTCGGATTCAAGAAATAGGAAATAAATTATCTTTTAAAAAGGAAAGAGGAATGATGAAAGAGCTATCCCTCCCCCCGCTCATGACCATCAGCCTCACACTGACGATCGGAATCATCATAGCCAAATGGGGCTATGATGATTTCAACATGCGCTTCTGGCTCATCATCTCCATCATTTCATGCGCCCTTGGCAGCATCATCTTTTTTCTTACTGAGTTCTTAAACCAAAAAGCTTACTTCAGCAGGAGCCACCAGTTTCTCATCTTCTCCCAATGCGTGATGATTCATTTATGTATCCTGAGCCTTGGGGCTTTTCTTACCTGTAAGCAAATAGCAGACGCCCAAACCTCTACACAACTGAAAAACTGGCAGGAACTGTCTTACCTCACACGGGCAAAAATCAATACCGAACGCTATAAAAGCAATATTGAAAGCAAACTGGTTTCCCTTCACGTAAAACAGCAAGACTATGCAGTCATCGCAGCCATGGCGCTGGGCGACAAGAGCGCACTCGACTCGAACACCCGAAACAGTTACTCCATTTCCGGAGCCAGTCATATCCTGGCAGTAAGCGGACTTCATATAGGCATTATCTTCCAGCTTTTCATCTTTCTGCTAGGCGGCAGAAAGTACTCAGTTTACACCATCATCCTGTCCCTCATCTCTATCTGGACCTACGTTTTCCTCATAGGATTGCCGGCAAGTGCAGTCCGTGCAGCCATCATGCTTTCAGCCTACAGCTTAAGTTTAGCATTCCATCGTACCGGCCTGCCGCTCAACACCTTAGCCTCGGCTTATATATTGATGCTCTTCATCAGTCCGCTCTATCTTTTCGAGTTGAGTTTCCAGCTTTCGTTCCTTGCCGTAGCCTCCATTCTGCTGTTCTTCACACCCCTTTACACCCTCCTCCCCATCCGCAGCCGTTTCCTCCGTTGGGCATGGGGCCTCCTTTGCGTTTCACTGGCAGCCCAGATAGGAACCCTTCCGGTCATCGTCTACACCTTCGGCAGAATATCGTGCTATTCACTTCTCACCAATTACATCGCCATTCCCGCAGCAACCCTCATCCTATATCTTGGAGCAGCCTTAATCCTGTTCTCCCCACTCACGTTATGGGCGCCCATAGCACCGGTTGTCGCCCCACTCATCAGCCTTACATCAGGCGCCCTGACCAGCATCACCCAGTTTTTGAATACAGCCATAAAAATGATCAGCATGCTGCCTGGAGCAAGCATCGAAAACGTAAGAATCAGTCTGCCTCAGGTAATCGGTCTCTACGCTATCATCCTGCTCATTTATGCCCTATGGCGCAGGATAGATAAACAGAAGTCGTCAGAATGCAAGATTCCCTAAAACAGAAATAAAGGCTAAAACCCCGAAAAACGTCTCTTATATAATAAGGTGTGCGTACACAAATGCGCTACAAAACGTGGCTAAAAATGTTAAAAAATGACTTTTTTCTACTTTTTCTGCATTTTTTCTTTCTTTTTGTTGGTGTTTTCAAGAAAAACATGTATCTTTGCAAGCAGAAATAAAAAATAAGAATTTAAACACAATAAAAGATTAAAGATTATGAAAGCATCTGAAGTAATCGCGAATCTCCAAAGAAGATTCCCAAACGAGCCTGAGTACATTCAGGCAGTTAGTCAGGTTCTCGGTACTATCGAGGAAGAGTACAACAAGCACCCAGAGTTTGAGAAGGCAAACCTCATCGAGCGTCTCTGCATTCCAGACCGCATCATCCAGTTCCGCGTATCTTGGGTAGATGATAAGGGCAACGTACAGACTAACATGGGTTACCGCGTACAGCACAACAACGCGATTGGCCCTTACAAGGGAGGTCTTCGCTACCACAAGTCAGTAAACTTGGGTATTTTGAAGTTCTTGGCTTTCGAGCAGACATTCAAGAACTCTCTTACTACTCTCCCAATGGGTGGTGCTAAGGGTGGTTCCGACTTCTCTCCACGTGGCAAGAGCAACAACGAGGTGATGCGTTTCTGCCAGGCTTTCATGACAGAGCTTTACCGTCACATGGGTCCAGACGAGGATGTTCCAGCTGGTGACATCGGTGTAGGTGGCCGTGAGGTAGGTTACCTCTTCGGAATGTACAAGAAGTTGACACACCAGTTCCAGGGCGTCTTGACCGGTAAGGGTCAGGAGTTCGGTGGTTCATTGATTCGTCCTGAGGCTACAGGTTACGGTAACGTATACTTCCTCTGCAACATGCTCGCTACCAAGGGTATTGACATCAAGGGCAAGACTGTTTTGGTTTCAGGTTCAGGTAATGTAGCCCAGTACACTATGGAGAAGTTGCTCCAGTTGGGTGCTAAGCCAGTTACATGTTCAGATTCAGATGGTTACATCTACGACCCAGACGGAATCGACCGCGAGAAGCTCGATTACATCATGGAGCTCAAGAACGTAGAGCGTGGTCGTATCAAGGAGTATGCAGAGAAGTATGGTGTAAAATATGTTGCAGGTGCTAAGCCTTGGTTTGAGAAGGCAGACATCGCTCTCCCATCAGCTACTCAGAACGAAATCAACGAGGAGGCAGCCAAGGCTCTCATCGCCAACGGCGTAATCGCAGTAAGCGAGGGTGCCAACATGCCTACTACTCCAGAGGCTATCAAGGTATTCCAGGATGCTAAGATTCTCTACTCTCCAGGTAAGGCAGCCAACGCAGGTGGTGTTGCTGTATCAGGTCTTGAGATGAGCCAGAACTCTGAGCGTCTGAAGTGGTCTCGTGAGGAGGTTGATGCTAAGCTCCACGACATCATGAACGATATTCACGCTAACTGCGTGAAGTATGGTACTGAGCCAGACGGTTACGTAAATTACGTAAAGGGTGCAAACGTAGCCGGCTTCCTGAAGGTAGCTAAGGCTATGATGGCTCAGGGCATTGTATAAGGCAAGAAAATTAACAATAAACATTGTTTAAAAATTTTAAATTATAGGAAATAGCGGGTCTGTGACAGATCCGCTATTTTTTTTTGTTTACTCCTTCCCCCACTCCTTCTTTACATTAAAGCAGGGACAGGCTTTGTTGGCAAATTCATTATGACCATGAATCGTGGCTAATGGATATTCCTCCTTCAGCTGCTCGATGAGCGAACGCATTGCCGCTTTCTGGTCTCGGGTTCTTGTATCCTTCGGCTTACCTTTCTTTGATAAGCCGCCGATGTAGCAAATGCCTATACTGATGGAATTATGGCCCTTGCAATGGGCGCCGACCTCCTCTATCGCACGACCTACATGAATGCTGCCGTCACGATAAATCACGAAATGATAACCTATGCAGCGCATTCCGCGCTCCCGGTGCCAGCGGTCAATATCCGCTACGGTGAAGTTGCGACCTTCCTTGGTCGCACTGCAATGAATGATGATTTCCTTTATCTTACGCATGATATTGAATATTAATTATTGAAAAATAAGCAGATAATTGAGGGGGATTTCGTCAACACCCCAATCCCTGATAAACAGATTGATTCTGCACGATCGATGCTTTTTCTTCATCCTCTTGAATTCCTCATCCAACAACTGGCAAAATTCATTATAGCATTCTTCTGATTGCGTAACGATTCCGGTATAATGAGACTTGCCCAGAATGATACTCTTGTTTCTCAGACGTAGCGGACCGTTGCCAGGCACGAAGCGAGCTCTGCGCCTAACAGTACGAGGCACGTAATGGGATCTTAACAGAATAACAGGCTTGATAACAATTTCATATTTTCCTCTTTCATACTTATTTTTCTTCTTTGTCTCCGACACCTTCTTTTGCTTGGTAGGAATGAGAGAAATCTTATAACGTCCTGCTGGCAAATGACGGTTAGGACGTTCTAAGGTGTCGCAGAAAATCTTGCCACCTATAACCATTGTGCCATCCACACTCCATGGAGTGAAGCGACGGCGGAAAATATTGATGTTCATGATAATTTACAGTTAATAATTAATAATGAATAATTGGGTCAAAGCCGGCCATTAAGGCTGATTTAAGAACCGAAAAACTTGATGACACTTAGTGACCTTGACCCTTAATAACCCCCAAAAATTATATGGTAGGCGAAACTTTCTGATAATGTCTGTCTGGCAATACGCTGATTAAACCCTGGCGTTTCCAGTTTTTCAGCATCTGTTTCACTGATTCATGAGTGGCACTTGCCCCCTTAACAGCAACGCTCTGCTGCTCAGCCTGTTCGAAGGTGAAGGTTACGTCCAGACGTTCGAAGATGGAATCATTCTTACCCCGACGACATCGGTCCCAAGCAGATTGGCAGCAATAATCCTTTGATGAGAAAGCCTCTTCGATTCGGCTACGAAAGAAGTAGAGCGCATTATCCAACTGATAATCAGCCAGCACATCAAAGACATTCAGCATAGCTGGTGTCTGCGTCTTTACGAGCATTCCCTTCCACAAATCAGGCGACTCCTTCAGCTGTTTCTCGGCTCCATTGAAACCATGCTTCTGAATCAGCGTTTCCAGAACCTTGCAGAGCATGATGCAGGTCATCATTCTCATGGTAGTTGGACAGATACGGAAACGCTAGCGGGCTTTCACCTTGTCGTCATTTTTCATCGTTTCCAGTCTTATCTGTTCCAGCCATTCCCTACCCTTATCCTCCAGCTTGGGCAGAACCACCTCACCGGTCAGCAAAGGCAGAAGATGAGCAATCTGAATGATGCGGTCGCGCTGGCGTTCGTTCATCACATACATGTTGTCAGAAAGTGGAGTGAAGGTATTATCGGGCGTTTTTGCCACGATGATACGGCTTTGGAAACCATCCGTATAATTGCTTACCACACGATAGAGCGCATCAGGCGTTCCACACATCACCACGTTCCATAACAGTCTGTCTATATGAACATTCACTGCATCTGCACTTCTTGCTTCACGCTCATAGCTTGTTCCGTCGTAAGCCTGACGGAGCATGACTGAAAAGTCGCTCATAGCCGATTTCCACTTCTGCGCTACGGTGTCAGCTTCCGGAGTAAACGAGAAGGCATGCTTGCCTTCTGTGTTCGCCAGTCGTTCAGCCAGATTCGCCACCGTATTGTTCAGTGTCAAGCATCTTACAGGCAGTTTCGGCTCTTCCGGCTGCTCCTTCTTGTTCTTGGCTGCACGTTTCTTGACTCGCCATTCATCCTCCTTCTGCAGATACATTTTGTCCATTTCCTTCACTTCCGAAGTCCATGCGTCAATCACGGGGTCAATACTTCCCTTGCCAGATGCAAAATCACCGGCGATGTAGGAGATGAGGTTCAGCGAGTTCATCTTGCCGTGAACGGAAACCTTCACGCCCGTTGCGAGCATTCCGATGGCAGGACAGATGGCTGTGATTACAGGCAGTGCAAGTGCCGGACCCACTGCGCTGATGGAATCCCGAATGCCTTGCGGCAACTTAGGCAGCGCATTATAATAGAACAGATCATCCTTGGCGTTAGCCTCGTCCAGCGCATTTACCAGCGCCTCATTGTCAGCCGCCGAACCACCACCTGCATTTCCTTGCTTCATTCGTTCCTGACGGATGGCAGAGAGCACATCCTTCAGTCGCTTAGGCATTTGCGTGATTTTCTCGTTCAATGCCGAGTTGATGCAAGCCATCTTTTCCTGTTCTGGAAACCCATCGTAGCAGGGAATAATCTGAGCCAGCAGATTGCGGTCAAAGCCACAGATGTGGCGCAGGTTCACAGCCAGCTCAAAGGTCAGCGTATTGCGGTTGGAGCGCATCGGCTCCTGCCCATCATTATACAGTTGCCACCACTTCTTAATGATTTCCCCATAAGGAATCCCGAGATAATTGTCCTGAGCAGCAGAAGTAGTTGAAGTAGAAGAAGTTGACGCAGTAGAGGCTGAAGCAGCAGAAGTAGAAATTCTCGAATTCTTTAATTCTTGACTCTTAAAGCTCCCCTGAGGATTCTTCTTGATTTCTTCCTTCCAAGGCTCATAATGCTTGTTTGCCTTGTGCGCCCCTTCCGGCAGTTCCTCCTGTCCGTATCTTTCACGCTCTTCCAGGACTTTCCCTTCAGCTGCCACGGCAGCCTCATCATATTCATCCTTGAAGAGCCGTGGCGAAAGGAAGAGTAAATCTTCGTCATCCGATGTGGTCGTGAAATAAACCCGGTTAATGTCGTGAGCCGAAGTATCCATTTCACACTTGAGCATCGTAGCAATTCTCACCTGATTCTCTAGAACCGTCTTGCCCTTTTCGCGTTCAAACACCGCATGACCGCCTTGTCGTGCGCTGCGTTCCAGCATCAGCAGTCCGTACTTATCCGGTTCCTTCAGCAGCAGCTTGGCAGCCTTGGCGAAAGCCTCCGGCTCATCCATATCAAACCCGAAAGCACCGCTTGGCAGTTTCATTCCCTTCACCACCCCTTGCGGATAATGGCCGGAATAATTAAACTGCACCAGTCTTCTTTTCGCAGCATCGTTTCCGGAACGAGCCAGACGAAGATTCGCCTTCTGCTCATTGCTTCCACGCAGCTGCTTATACTCCTCTTCCGAGGTGATGGAGCGGGCAACCTTGTGCCCATTCTCCACCTTTATTAAATAACAACTCATCTATCTGTTTCTACTTATCGTTTTAAGTTGAATACAAAAATCCTAATGTTTCAGTTGGTAATCCAATACCGCCTCAGCCCCTTCTTCTGCCTCAACAGCCAGCGTTTGGGCGATGTTGATTCCCTCATGGCAAAACACCTTCAAGGTGAGCTGAATAGCACCGTCCTTGGTCTTGCTCACACGACCGTGCGCCAGTTTCTTAATCAGTTCCGACTGAGTTCTGAGGCGGTGCTGCACTACGAAATCAAACGTTCCGTCAGGCATTTGCTGAGCCACGCCCATCGAACGGAATCGAGGAACCTTATTCACCCCCGATTCCTGAGGACTGAAGAGGAAATACTGCTTAGCATCATAGTAAGCCATTCCACCCAACTGCACATGCTGGCAGTCATTATTATTCACCTGCTGGTTCTGAACATTATTCTGAGCATTGTTCTGAACCTTGTTTACTTTCTTAACCATAATCTGAATTGAATTTTAGGAGAAGAAACATCCGGATTGTTGCGCGCTTTACCATGGAAAATCCTCCTCAGTTTCAACTCAGTTAATAACTAAGAATCTCCGCAATAAGTCTCCAAGCGAAGCCTCCCTTTTTACCTTTTTACTTTTTTACCCTTTTACTTTTTCAATGTCCGTAACCAGGATATCCTGATAAACCTGACCATTGTGCTCATGGGTAGTGAACCGGAGCGTTACCGCCACTAGCTCGCCAGCCGCATACTTACACTGAGCCATATTGCCCAACATTGCCGCAGCGTACTGGTTCTCATACTTGCCGCCCATCTCCTGGAGAACGATGTTGCATTTCATCATCTGTCCGTTCTCACTTTTCTGACTCTGCACAGCGAAGGTCTCGCCCTGCTGCACCACTCTCATAATCTGAGTATACATATTATATAATGTACGAAGAGGTTTTCAAGAGCACCAAACCATTTCAGCGTTGTCTTGTTTCTTCGACGCTGCAAAAGTACTGCGAAAACAAAGGCAAAACAATCCCTTTCCCACAACTCCCCCGAAAAACCCACAATTTTGGGAAAAATCGGGCATTTCTTGGGAAAAATAAAAAGCCTACATGCTCAGCAGGGAAAACAAGAAAAAATCGCATATTATTAACAAAAAGGCAAGAAAATACCCTCATTTTCCTGCAAGGCTTCCCCCACACTTTTCCCGATAAACTGCTGTATTTGGGAAAAATCGGGGCTTTCTTGGGAAAAATCGGGGGCATTTCTGGGAAAAATCCCATGTTTCTTGGGAAAATGGTAATTTAGTAAAAAATATAGTCCATGCCCCACACGCCCTGAAGGGGCAGAAGCTCCTAGCCCAGGGCACTCGCCCTGGGTAAACCAGCAATCAACCTTGCGCCCTGTAAGGGCAAAAGCTTTAAAATTCAAACATTAAAGGCATCTCCTTCACAATTCCATGAAGAAGATGCCTTTAACAAGTTCAAACATATTTCCTAAATATTTTATCACCAAAACGGGAAATTAATTCATGTTTAAGATTATCTGGAAAATTGCAATCCTTAAATGCTCCATCCCCAATGCTAGTAACGCCATCAGGAATGACAATATTACTCAAAGATGAGCAGCCAGAAAATGCACAATCCCCAATGCTAGTAACACTATCGGGAATAACAAGACTACGCAAAAAAGAGCAATTAGCAAATGCACCTTTCCCGATGCGAATAACACTATCAGGAATAACAAGACCATTTAAAAAAGAGTGATTAAGAGATATACGCCGCCCAAATGCTTCATCACAAATAATCTTTGTCCCCCTTTTTATTGAATAAGTACCATCGAGTTCTCTCGGTGATTTTAGCAATTTTATTCCATCTTTGCTATATTTCACTCCATATTCATCTATTATGGCCTCATTCAACTCTTCATCTGTTGCCTTTGTAGACATTTCAAGATTATCACTAGCATCTTGACTTGCCTTTACATATTCTGATTTTGTTGGATACTGCATAGCTTACACGATTATTAATTAACTATCTTAAGTCGTATTTTCATTCGACATTGCAAAGATACACATTAAATTGAAAAACAACAAGGAAAATATGAAAAATTACAAGGTATTTTTAAAGCTTTTGCCCTTTCAGGGCGTCAGGGTTGCGTCCGTAATAACCCAGGGCGATTGCCCTGGGCTAGGAGCTTCTGCCCTTTCAGGGCGTGTTGGGGCTAGTCATCAGCTGCATTTCCTGCTTGCGAGACGACTCCACAACGCACTACTTCCCCCAATATCTTTCAGCCATAGGCTGCAACCTTTCCTTTATTACTTCCATAACAGTCTTGAAATCAAGAGTTTCTTTCCATTGAATCTTTTTCAGAAATGCCTTCCAGCGAACTATACGTGCTGCGTCTGTCGCAAAACTTTCAGTGAACAACTGCAATTCGGGATTGTATGTAAGTCCCCTATTATCGAAAGTCGCCTTAATCGCATCATATAATGTGTCATCAGACAAGTCTCTCTTTGTCAGGAGTTGGTAACAGTCGAAGAAATCTTTCATGCGACTGTTGAGCACATCTCGGTCTATCATCGTATGGAATTTCTCGGCAACAACAGTCTCCAAGGAATATGCCTGTATGTTCACAGATGGAATGTCAGGCAAAAGCAATGGGAAGTCAATAGTTGTTGGATATGGAGTTACAACATCACCAAAGCCAATGTCAACAGACATATTGTAAGCGATAGTATCCATGTGGGCCGTAAAGTAAAATCTTGTGCCAGGATACTTCTTTTCAACAGTTATAGGCTCCAACTTAATGCTGTTAACATCAAACGATACTCCATCCTCATCGCATACAATGCCCAAAATTTCCTGGAACACGTGCGCAAGGAAATCCCTATCACGGCTAATTCTATCTGCCATGAAATCAACATCTACTGTAGGACGTGCCTCAAGTCCGTTCATAGCATAAAGCAAAGAGCCACCTTTCAGCAAAAAATTGTCCTTATATTGGCTTACAGATACTCTGTAAAGCAACCTCTCGTTGAAATATCTTGCCAAGAGATACATATATTTATAGCCTGTCTCATTCATCAGATTGAGCAAGCGGGTCTTAACAGACTTACCATAGTTTTTCTTTCCCATCTTATTCTATAGCTATTTCAAGAAAATTTTTCAATGTATTAAACACTCTGAGGCGTTGGGCGTAATCCTGCAAACGAGTGAGATTGCGATTGGGCTTTCTCAAATAAGAACGAATCACTTCCGCACAAACATCCAGCCCCAATTTGTTTCTGTATTTCACTGCATCACAAACACTTCGCTCCAAGTCGGTTATGCGAACATGAAAACCGGATATTTCTGCTTCCATAATGCCAAACTCCAGATTCTCCTTCTTCCAATAATACAATTCTATAGGAAGCGTTTCAGGAATCTCTACTTTCCTTTTATTGGCGATGGCAATGCAAAAAGCTGGTGGAACAGTTGTCGAAAGCTGATGATAAGCCCAGGCATTGTATAGACACACAACACCTTTAGGAACAATACGCTCCACATCTATCATTGTATTCAGCAGGGCTTCCGGAACAGCATAAATGCCCTGGCGCAACTTGATCAAGTCGCCACGTTCCTTAGCTCTCAAGAGTTGCTTATACTCTGCCATATGAGGAATATCAGTAGTAGAGATTGTGCCTCCTAGTGCTTCCACTTTACAAACTATATTGTCCATATCACATTTATATTAATATCATTTTGCTGCAAAAATACAATATTTTTTTGAAAAGCGGTAATATTCTACGGAATATTTTCAAAAACGCCGTAGAATATTACCGGATTTATCCTTGTTTTTATACCCGGGGACGATAGTTATCTCTAAATCTTCCTCTCTACTTTCCTATACAAACTCAAATACTTCTCATATAACCATCCCTTTTCGCCAGCTTATAATACAGATCCTGGGCGGTATGATAATCGGGATCGGAGCCTTCAAGCCACTCCGAAAAATGGTGGTTGTGGTTCTTCTGCGTTTCCTGCTTGCGGAACGACTCCACCACACATTTCTTTTCTGCATCCGGAAACATCAGGTTCATGCGGGCGGCAAAGGCTGCCTTGTCCTGATTATCACGCACCATGTGGAACGTATATTTCATCAGGCACCAGACTATGTACCAGCTTTGCTGAGACGTAATGTTGCCCTTTATCCAGAACTTCAACTTCTCCTCCAACTTTATGGAATCTACCCAGTTCACAAAGAACGAGTCGCTGTTACGCTCAAAATCATCAGCCCTGGCAATTTCTGCCTCCCACATTTTATGCTCACCCTGATACTTGAATAGCGTTTCAAAATCCTCGGGAGAAGCCTGCTCCCTGACTAGCGTACGGACAAGTTCTTCTTCCTCATCCTCCTCTCGCTCAAACCAGTCTGAACAAAGCGTATAATTGTTGTATTTCCCTTCAATATCATTCATTACTTTCTGCAAGCTCAAAGTGGTAATATCTATTCTTCTCTCTCTCAGATGACGTTTCTTTACCTTTACCTCATGTTTCAGATGGTCAGGTAGCGTGCGCTCGTCGAAAATTCGCTTGATATAATGGTAAATAATCACAGCCTCACGGTCAGTGCGGAAAAGGCGGGTTCTGTATAAGGCTAGGAAATCGGCACAAATAGTACTTACTGTGGAGATGGTTTCTGCCAAAGCCATCTGCAAACCGGTAGAGACAAAGTTCTTGAAATGGGAATCAAAACGGGGGAAGTCGTCTCCGGCAGGAACTTTAAGCTTCTCGCATTGCTCGAAAATAGCCTTGGCATAGGGAATCTGACCATACTCCTCTTCCTTATCGAGCAAATAGTCTGAATGCTTCCGGGCGATGGTCTGAATATCCTGGAGCACCTTCTCTAAAACATCAGTATAAATCCCCATGAATTCATCATCGTAGCTCTTGTAGATGGAAATGTAGACTTTCTTATGGAGCGTATGAATATATTTAAGAAAATCTGTCAACTGCTCGGCAAGGTTCAGGTAAATATGAAAATAACAGGTAAGACCTTTATGCTTCTCTGCATTCCATCGTATTTCACCAATAGCATGCTGAATCTCCTTATACAAATGTTCTGCCTCTCTCTTAAACTGACCCACATCAGTAGTTGTTACTGGAGTGTATTTCTTGACTCCTGTTACTTCATCTTCCACAAAAAGATCTTCTTCTGATGAAATCTTCAGAAGAGAATTGTAGTTATTGTCAGTATTTGGTATTTCCTCTGTCTGCATATTCTTTTTCTAGGTTTGATTTGTTATGTTGTTTAAATAAGCGGCATGGGGTTCCCTGTAAGTACCAGTATTAAGGTACCTGCAAGAACCTACGACAAGGTACAAACAAGTACTGCCCACGCCGTAGAGGAGTGGACGCCTTGCTGTCACCTTCTTCTTGTCGTTTTTGAATTTTGCAGGTTCTAAATACTGTAGAAGTGCAGATAATCAGCGTCAATATCTATATGTTATTTTCTTGTTTACTTTCTGTTTCTTACTTCAAAATTTAAAGGGTTGATACTACGTTTTCTTCATCATCCGCCCAGTGGTCGCATTGGCGCATCACGGTTTCCAGCGCCTTTTCTGCACCCTCTGGTGGATACTTATACTTTTTGAGCAGTCGCTTCACCATCACTCGCATCTTCGCCCTGGCTGATTCCTTCCGGTTCCAGTCGATGGTGCGGTTGCGGTGCAACACCTCCGTCAGTTCCCGGGTCAGCGCCACAAACTCCTCGTCGGAGTAAGCCTGCCGCACTCCTTCGGGCGTGGAGAGCGCATCATAGAATGCTTTCTCCTCGGGCGAAAGTCCCAGGTCGTTGCCCTCTGCCTCTGCCTGCTTCATCTGCTGAGCCATCTTCAACAGCTCCTCTATCACTTCCTCGTTGGTGAGCAAGCCCTTCAGATAGTTGGAGAGACTCTGGCTGAGCATGTCGGAGAAGAGGTCGCTCTGAACCACGTTGGTCTTCTGCTGCTGCTTGATTTTCTCTTTCATCAGTTTGGTGAGCAGTTCCACCGCCAGGTTGCGCTCCTTCATGTTCTTCACCTCCTGGATGAAGGCGTCGTCGAAGAGCGAGAACTCTATCTGGCGGTCGCCGAAGAGATTGATTACTCCATCGGTCTTCACGCTCTGACGGAGCAGGTCGCCGATGCGCTCGTTGATTTCATGGCGGCTGATCTTACCCTTCTGCGAGAGTTTGAGCATCATCACGCGCAGCGCATCCATGTAGCACACCTCCGCCTTCTGCTGATCATTCAGGAGCGAACGGCAGAGCGTGGTGGCGTTGTGAAGCAGATTGCTGTGCTCCATGAAATTCTTCTTGCGCTGAACCATGGCTGGAGAACTCAGGAAGTTGGCTCCGCTGGTAATGGCGAGGGCTCGCTTCGAGTTGTCCTGTTCGAAGAAGCCGGAATAGTCGAAACCATGAAGCTGGTCTCGGCAGATTTCCATCTCTTCCTTCCATTTCACCTTGGCGGTCTTGGCGATGTCGGGGTCTCCGAAGCGGCGACGGTCACGGTTGGTGTACTGCTGCATGGCACTCTTCAGCGCCTGCGCAATGCCTACGTAATCCACTATCAGTCCGCCTTCCTTGCCCGGGAACACTCGGTTCACTCGGGCTATTGCCTGCATCAGATTATGACCGCTCATCGGCTTGTATACGTACATGGTGGCGAGCGACGGAACATCGAAGCCCGTGAGCCACATGTCTCTTACGATGGCGATTTTCATCTCATCGTCGTTGTCCTTGAATTTTCTTGCCAGTTCCTTCTTGTAGGCTTCGTTGCCGATAATCGGCTGCCAGTCTTCGGGGTCTTGGTTTGAACCGCTCATCACCACCTTTACCTTCTCCGTCCACTGGGGGCGAAGTTCCAGCATCTTGCGGTAGATTTTGATGGCGATGCTTCGGGTCAGTGCTACGATCATTGCCTTGCCGGTGAGTTCCTGCGCACGGTTCTGCTCGTAGTGCTGGATGATGTCCCTTACCAGCGTGTCGATGGTGGCATCTTCGCCCAGGAGTACTTCCAGTCGGCTGTGCTCCTGCTTTGCCTGCCTGATCTGCTCCTCGGTGGCTCCCTCATCGGCTAGGTTGTCGAACTCATCGTTCAGCAGCTTCATCGTGTCTTCGTCGAGGTTCAGGTTCACCACACGGCTCTCGTAATAGACCGGACGGGTGGCTCCATCATCCACCGCCTGACTCATGTCGTAAACGTCGATGTAGTTGCCGAACACTTCCTCCGTGTCTCTGTCGCGGTCGCTGATAGGCGTTCCGGTGAAGCCGATAAATGAGGCACCTGGCAGGGCTTCTCTCATCTTCTGGCTGAATCCCTTCTTCATCGTCAGGCTCTTGTTGTCCCAGTGCTCCTCGCCGTATTGCGAGCGGTGCGCCTCGTCGGTCATCACGATGATGTTGCGGCGGGTGGAGAGTGCCGAGTCGCCTTCTTCAAACTTCTGAATGGTGGTGAAGATGATTCCCCCACTCTTGCGGTTGCGCAGCAGATTGCCCAAGTCTTCACGGCTCTGGGCGTTCTGAGGTTCCTGACGAAGGAAGTCCTGGCAGCGGCAGAACTGACCGAAGAGCTGGTTGTCGAGGTCCTTGCGGTCGGTTACCACCACGATGGTTACTTCGGGCAGCCGCTGCACCAGCTGGTGGGCGTAGAACACCATGGAGAGGCTCTTGCCCGAACCCTGCGTGTGCCAGAATACGCCGATTTTTCCGTTGCCTTCCACTGCTGTACGGGTGCGCTGCAGGGCTTTGCCCACGGCGTAGTATTGGTGGTAGGCGGTAAGAATCTTGGCGTATTTGCCCTGGTTCTTGTCGAAGCAGATGAAGTTCTGCAGAATGTCGAGCAGTCGCTGCTGCTGGAACATGCCGAGGAAGAAGGTGCGATAGTCGGCAAAGAGGGTAGACTCGTATGAACCGTCCACGGTCTTCCATTCCATGTAGCGTTCTAGCTTGGCGGTGATGGTTCCGGCACGAGTTTCGCTCATGTCGCTGATGACGTTGAAGGCGTTGTAGCTGAAGAGGCTGGGAACGTCCTGCTGATAGTTTCTGATCTGCTTGTAGGCATCGTCGATGGTTGCATCTTCGGAAATGGCGCTTTTCAGCTCCACCACCACGAGGGGCAATCCGTTGACCATCACTACCATGTCGCAGCGCTTGTTCTTATACTCTTCCACACGCCACTGGTTCACCACCTTGAAGAGGTTTCTTTCGGGATGGTCGAAGTCGATGAGCCTCATCAGGGCTGTTCGTTCTTCGCCATCTTGCAGGAATCCCACCTCCAGACCGTTTTGCATCCAGAGTGTAAACTGCTCGTTGTTCTGTTCTAAAGTACCAATGCTGATGTTGGTAATTTGCTCGATTCCTTCATCCATTGCATCGGCTGGCAGTTGAGGATTAAGCCGTCGCATCGAGGCGACCAAATCGGCACGATAGAAAGGCTCCTTATAGTCGCGCTCCACCTCGTAGCCACATTCGTACGCATAGCCGAGTTCGTCGCGGAACAGGGCAATGAGCGTTTGCTCGTATGCGTCTTCGGTGAATTTCTTGTCGTCTGCCATATTGTTAATATTTTATATTTTCTTTCTCGATATATTTTTTCGTTGCTCCCCCTTATTCCTGGGCTTCCAGTTCCCCTGACATTAAGCGAGGGAGAAGGGTGTCACGGAGGAGGGAGAGGGTGCGAGATTCTTGCATATTCAACTCAATCTTCTTAAATATACCTTCGACAATTTCATGAAATTGCAATAATGCTATTTCAGAAGGAATCAATAATCTGATATTACTAAATGATTTTGTATTGACATTCAATGTTGTTGTTCCACCTCTTCCCATATTTTTCAAATGCTCTTCATTGTTCTTTATATGTTGATACAGATAGAACAAAGCGCTTTTACTATAAGGAATTATTGTATTAATCTGCTGATTGGTATGAGATGGCTTCGTATTGATAGATACTAACCCTACTGTAGCAATACAACTGACCATTAAAGAATAAGGAGGAATAAGCTTTTTAATTTGACTTAAACTACCCTGTTCTGTTAATCTATCCTCAGAAATCTCAACAAAAACATTCCCGTGCATATCTGGGATTTTTATGAAGGGAATATTGCCTCCATAATAGTTACTATTGGCTTTTGATGGAGTCTTACCACAAACAATAGTGCCCATATCCCTCAAACTTCCTACTTTCCATCCTTCCGGAATCATTCCCAATTCACTATCCACGAACTTACCATCCTTGAAAGGCTCAAAGTCAACGAACCAATTCTTGAAAATAGCCTGCGCCATCTCCTCCAAATCAGCATTGATCTTGTTGTTCAACTCTATCTTCCGGTTGAGAGAAGAAAGGATTGAGGCAATGCGGCGCTGGTCTTCTTTCTCTGATGGGATTTCTATTTCCCAATTCATAATTTGCTGTTTGTCACCTCTTGGCATTTTACTTCCATTTGCACCCGACATAACATAAGCAAAAAATAAATCTTGGCTTAATAAATAATATAGAAATTCTGCATCTACATTATTATTAGCTCTAATACATAAGACATCATTACTGCAACATCCCCTTCTGTCTGCCTTCCATATCTTTTTAAAGTATGGTCTAATATTTGAAATCAAGATATCATTTTCTTGAAATTCAGTTACTTTACCACTTGGAAATGAAGATGCGACTGTTATTCCACCCTTTTCAGGTAACATATTTTCAGTTGAAATATAGTCTTCTATGGAATAGTTGGATGTCTCCACTTTTGTCTTTACGTATGAACATATATCTTGAAGCTCCATACTTTACACCTCCCATCCAATTTTCTTCAACTGCGCTCTTATCTCTTCTTCCTGCTTCTTGCTTTCCTCAAACAGCTGCTTCAGCTCACCGGTGAGATTCGTCATTTTCTCCTCGAAAGGCACTCCATCGCCTTCGTCTTCGGCAATTCCTACGTATCTGCCAGGAGTTAGGATGTAGTCTTGCTCGGCAATCTGCTCAGTAGTGCACACGGCACAGAAGCCCTTCTCATCTTCGAGAGTTCCCTGCTGGAAAGCATGGAAGGTGTCGGAGATTTTCTTAATATCCGTATCAGGCATCAGCTCACGAAGCTTGCGGGTCACCATCGTGCCCAGATTGCGGGCATCGATAAACACGGTCTTGCCCTTCTGGGCCTTGTTGCGGCTGATAAACCAAAGACTTACAGGAATACCCGTACTGTAGAACAGCTGCGAAGGCAAAGCCACGATTCCCTCTACCAGGTCGGCTTCGATGATGGCTTGGCGAATCTGTCCCTCGCCGCCACTCTGACTCGAAAGCGCACCATTCGCCAGCACCAAACCAATCTTTCCGTTAGGTGCCAGATGGTGAATCATGTGCTGCATCCACGCAAAGTTGGCGTTGCCAGCAGGTGGCAAACCATACTGCCAGCGCACATCTTCCTGAAGCGCACTCTGTCCCCAGTCGCTGAGATTGAAAGGAGGATTGGCAAGAATGTAATCTGCCTTCAGCGTAGGATGCTGGTCATCATAGAAAGTGTCGGCAAAGATATTGCCCAGGTTCGCATCCAAGCCACGGATGGCAAGGTTCATGTGCGCCATTTTCCACGTATCAGGGTTTGCCTCCTGACCATAGATACTGATTTTGCGCAGGTTTCCCTTGTGGCGCTCTATAAACTTGGCGCTCTGCACAAACATACCGCCGCTTCCGCAGCAAGGGTCATAGACTCTACCCTCGTAAGGTTCTAGAATCTCTACCAGCGTGCGGACAATGCAGGAAGGCGTATAGAACTCGCCACCATTCTTGCCTTCCAAGGAAGCAAACTGCTGCAGGCAGTATTCGTAGGTTCTGCCCAGCAGGTCTTTCTCCTCGCCAGCATCGTGCATTTCTATATTCGTAAAGAGATCTACCACATCACCCAGACGGCGCTTGTCAAGCTCCGGACGGGCGAAATTCTTAGGCAGAATACCCTTCAATCTTTCGTTCTCACGCTCAATGGCAGTAAGTGCTTCATCTATTATCACGCCTATTTCCGGTGTGTGGACAGCAGCACTAATCTTGCTCCATCGGGCTTCAGCAGGCACGAAGAAGATGTTCTCGGCAGTGTATTCGTCCTTATCTTCCGGGTCGGCGTATTCGTCACCCTGCAGCTCCTGGAACTTCTGCTCGAAGCGGTCGCTGATGTATTTCAGAAAAATGAGTCCGAGCACCACACCCTCGTATTGCGAAGCGCTGAGGTTGCCTCTCAGAATATCGGCAGCCTTCCATATTTTCTCTTCAAAACCAATGCTGATTGTATCTTGTTTCTTAGCCATAATATATTTATTTTTCTACGAGCACAAGCTTCCAGTCCTCATTCTGCAGAACGAGGGTCCCGTTGTTGTCCGTAATGGTGAATATCTGATTATCTATCTGTATTTTGTTCTCCTTTATTAAATAGGTGTACTGACCGCAAGCAACGTTTTCGGTGGTTGTTTGGGTTATTTTACCGCCTTCGTCGAAGTGGTTCACTTCCGTTGTTTCGGAGAAAGAAATAGCATCTGAGGTGAAACTGCAGAACAAAGGAGTCTCTTTTACGTCGATAAAGATACTTCCAACGCGCTGATAAAGGGCTGAAATCTGCCATTCGTGGGCTAAAAATGTGGTTTCGTAATGAAAAACCTCTGATTTTTCTGTTTCTTCGTCGCTAGAACAGGCGGTGGAAGAAAGCATAAAAAAAGCGACTATTATCATATAAAAATAAGATAATATTCGCCTGCGGATAAGAACATGATGATATTGGACTAACTTTGCCTGAGCAAAATTACCCCCCCCTAAAACCTTGTGCATCAACAAGTTATATCTTTTCATCTTAGTACTGTTATTATGTAGTTTCTAGCTTTCCAGACTATTGCTACGTCAATAATTTGTTAATTGCTAGCAAAGATAATAAAAAGTTGGCAAACCCAAGAATTTTATCACGTTATTTAACGGAAAAATGCAAAATATGGGGTTAGGAAGATGTTTTACCCCCTCTTCTAAGGGTAAAAAATGCCCCTCCTCGGACGTGAAATCATGCTCCAAAGGTAGGTATTTTTGACAAATACAATGAATTGTGGATATAAAAAATGAACACTAGAGCGGCGTAATGTGCAGTATTTCACATCAGAGAATGTAGATTATTATTATACGCATGCAAATGAAGTACAACTGATATAAACTTTCATAATTACCTCATACACAAGCAATTTAGAACTATCACATACTCTAGCAAACAACCCATTCAAGCATTACATTTAGTGGGTCATTAGGTCAAAGTCATTTAGGGTCATTATGTTTTCCGAGAGTTAAAAAGTCACTATAGATATATATAAATAAATATTTATATATACTATAGCAGTGAAAGTGACATTTACTTTTTCAAATGACCCTAAATGACATTGACACCAAATGACCCCTTTTCATTTCTTCAGCTACTTCCGAGTCTTTTCTTGCTTTTTCATTGTTTCTGCAATAAAGTTCAGATAAAAAACCAATAGAACTTATTGTATTACAGCTACTTATAGCTTTTCTCACATAGAAAGTTAGGGTGAAAGCTTGCATTCTGCCCGAAAATGTTGTA
>ERZ836358.281-NODE-281-length-67876-cov-8.174990_pt1 | contig 67876 bp, 53 predicted proteins | sample MGYA00519942_ERZ836358 | MGnify/ENA primary metagenome ERZ836358 (study PRJEB31850, sample SAMEA3708798) | human gut metagenome | biome: human gut; feature: human-associated habitat; material: faeces | place: China | collected 2014 ...
ACGCCTTTTCGAGAAAACGATTCTGCTGATCGTTCACACGAAGCGGAAGTTCGACAATGTAGGAAGGGGTGGTAGTATAAATAGGACAATGTTACTTCACGTTCGAAAACTTTGTGCGCCTTACCTCTCATTGAAATGAGAGGCTTGCGGCGCACGGGTTCTGTCAAGACCTGGCGGAAGGTCCCGCCGAAGATCGTGATCGATGCGCCGGGCGTGCAGGTGCCCGACAACGCCGGCGAGGGACTCTTTTCGAAGTGCTTCATCCTCGCCGTCACGAATCCGCAGCCGATGATCTTCTGTGTCTCGCTCATGCCGCAGTTCATCGACCCGGAGATCGCCTACGTCCCGCAGGTAACCTTCATGATCGCGGTCTACGCGCTGATGGTCTTCGTCTGCATGATTTTTTACGCGCTCATCGCCGACCGCATGCGCGTCTTCCTCGCAAGGGGCAGCGGCCCGAAGCTCATGAACAAGGCGAGCGCCGTGATCTTCATGCTGCTCGCCTGCTGGGTGCTCTGGAACACGGCGCAGCCGTTCCTCTGAGACACCCACAAAGAGGTGTTTCCAAAGGCGCCCGCCTTTGGCACAATGCTCACTTGAATGTCCAGCCCGGCGCATTCCGCGTCCGGGCCGCTCCAATTTGAAGATACGCACACCTCATCATGCTTGAAGGCATCGTCCTCGGCCTCTTCGCCGCCGCCATCCTCTCCTGCGCACTCACGGGCCATACGGTCATCTGGGCACTCATCGCAGGCTTCTTCCTCTTCTCGGGCTACGGGCTCTTCCGCGGACACGGCCTCAAGGCGCTCGGCGCCATGGCCTCGAAGGGCGTGCGCACCATCATGGGCATCGTGATCGTCATGGCGCTCATCGGCATGCTCACGGGCTCGTGGAGGGCTTCGGGCACGATCGCCCGTCTCGTCACGGATGCGGCGAGCTTCATCACGCCCGAATGGGGACTTCTTGCGGCCTTCCTTCTCAACGGTCTTCTCTCCACGCTGACGGGCACGGCCTTCGGCACGGTCGCGACGATGGGCGTCATCACCGCCACGATGCTCGACGCCATGGGCGTGAGCCCGCTCCTTTCGGGCGGCGCCATTCTCGCGGGCGTCTTCATGGGCGACAGGTGCTCCCCCGTCTCGACGAGCGCCGCGCTCGTCGCCGTCGTCACGAAGACGAACCTCTACACCAACCTGAAGCTGATGGTGAAGACGAGCGTCGTGCCGCTTCTGGCCGCATGCGCCGTCTATGCGGCCATCGGCCTTCTCAATCCCGGCAGGGATGCCGGCATCGACGTCACGGGCATCTTCCGCAGCGCCTTCTCGCTCCACTGGACGACCTATCTGCCCGCCGTCGTACTCCTCGCACTCATCTTCCTGAAGTTCTCGATCCGCCTGACCATGGTGGCCAGCACGCTCGCTGCGGTCCTGCTGTGCGCGTTCGTCCAGGACATGCCCTGGCGCACGATCGGCGAGACGCTCGTGCTGGGCTTTGCGCCCGAGGACCCGGGGGTGGCGAAGATGCTCGCGGGCGGCGGCCTCGTCTCGATGCTCCCCGTCTGCGCGATCATCCTGATCTCCTCGACCTATTCGGGCCTGCTCGAGGGCACGGGCCTCATCGCCCGTCTCAAGGGACTGCTGCCCGGCGTCGCGCGCCGCCTAACGCCCTTTGGCGCCGTCCTGACGACGGCCGTCGTCACCTGCGGCATCGCCTGCAACCAGGCCCTGCCCGTGATGCTCACGAACCAGCTCTGCGACGAGGTCCGCCCCGACCGCCAGAAGATGGCGATCGACCTTGAGAACACCGTCATCGTGATCGCGCCGCTCATCCCGTGGTCGATCGCGGGCGCCGTGCCCATCGCCTCGGTCGGCGCACCCGCGGCCTGCGTGCTCGCGGCGTTCTACCTCTGGTTCCTGCCGCTCTGGCAGTGGATCCTCGCATTCGTCGAGCGTGCGCGGCAGACTCGCGAAGCCTGATCCAGACGACCTCTGACACCGCCGGACTCAAAAAAGCAAAAAAAATGGAGCACGTTTCAGCGCTAAGAAACGTGCTCCAAATCGTACTACATGTCTGTACGTTGTCTGACTGGTCTACATGCGGCCCAAACGCACAGTAGTAGGACCGCCCCTCAGTCGACCAGGTATAGCTCCATTGGCGGAAGCGGTGGGATTCGAACCCACGAAGGGTTGCCCCTCGCTGGTTTTCAAGACCAGTGCATTCAACCACTCTGCCACACTTCCGACGTCAGATAAGTTTCGCATTCTACAGAAGTAATGAAAAAAAGTCCACAGGCATCGCTTGTTCCGGCAAAAGCGGAAAAAACGTTCTCAGCGCCCGCCTCGACGCTCCGAAGCGGGCCTGTCGGCGAGATTGGGCCTGTCCGCGGGCGCTCCGAGCAGACTCGCTTCGGACCTGAATTCGAAGCGCACGAGCGTGTCGTCGTGGGCGAGTTCGTCGCAGAAGCGGATGTCCATGCCGAGCGCGCCCGTGAAGACGAGCTCCCCGTCGAGCCAGACGAGCGGAAGGTCGGCGCGTTCGAAGGCGGGCACGCCCGCCTCGGCGAAGAGGTCCTTGAGGTACTTCGACGGACGGTTCGGCCAGAGCTTCATTCTTTCGGCGCCACGGCGGGCGCGAACCTCGAGTGTGCCATCGCGCAGGCGCCTCGCGCTCACGCCGCACTCTCCGGGCAGGCACGGAATGACGGCCAGAGAGCCGTTCCAGCCGGGAAGCGCCAGCGTGTCGCCGCCTTCCCAGACGAGCACCGCATCGCGCGTATCCTCCGACCGTCTGGGCGAGACGTCGCGGATGACGAGAAGGTCGCCCCACCTGCGCATCTCCTTGGAGCGCACCTGAAGCGCAAGCTGCGAGTCGGCGTGGCTCTGCCTCACCTGCCTGAGCCCCTCCTCAAGACGCGCTCGGTTGGGCCGCTGCATGCCTTCCTCCTGCATCCAGGTGCGCAGGCACCAGGCCTGGCGGGCGGGGATCAGCCTGAGAAGCGCGGGAATGCGCAGGGCGTGCGGATTCGCCTCGTCCCTGCACCGCGCAAGATCGTCGAGCGAAACGGAGCGGAGCACCTCGGCCGCCTCGGCCGTGAGCGAAACGGCGCGCGCCGCGGCCTGCCTGAAGCCCGGACGGATCTTGTCGAGAAGCGGCACGACCTCGCGGCGGATGCGGTTGCGCAGGTACTTCGGACTCCGGTTCGACTCGTCCTCGACGTAGCTGAGCTTCACGCTTCGGGCGTACCTGTCGATGTCGGCGCGAAGCACGCCGCTCCAGGGGCGCACGAGCAGAAGCGGCGGCGCGTTTCTCGAGGCCGAAAGTCCAGGGATCACGAGCTCGCGCGTCTGCGGAAAGGCGGCGAGTCCTTCGGGCCCCGCGCCGCGCATCCACTGCATGAGGAAGGTCTCGATACGGTCGTCCTCGTGATGCGCCGTCAGCACGACGTCATAGGCCTCCTCGCGTGCAAAGCGTGCAAGCGCCCTGTAGCGGACCTCGCGGGCCGCGGCCTCGACGCCTTCGCCCGTCTGCCTGACCGTCACGCGCACGGGCGTGAACGGAATGCGCCTTGCCTCGCACTCGGCGCGACAGTGCGTCTCCCAGTCGTCCGCATTGGGCGAGAGGCCGTGATTGACGTAGACCGCATGCACGCGGGCGATGAGAAACTGGCGCGGACGATGAAAGAGCTTCTCGACGACGTCAAGGAGCGCCATGGAGTCGCGCCCGCCCGAAAGCGCCACGACGACGCGCACGGGATTGAGCGGCCTGAGCGAGAATTCGTCCCCCTTGACGCCGAGAAGCGTTTCGGCCGCATCGGAGAGCGCGTCGTAGACGAGCTGCGTCAGACGCTCGGCGAGCGCCTTCGAGCGGCGCGGCGCGGACTTGCGGGCTGGGGCTTTTCTGGGAGCGTCGGACATGGGCGGACTGGAGGGACTCAAAGAGCCGTGAAAAACAAAGCCGTCATTGTACTGCGGCGGGCGACACGAACGGGAAGAAATCCCAAAAAGGCACGTCCTCCATGGAGAAACGTGCCTTTTTGAGACGGGCGGGACGGTGAGGTCCGCTTATTCGGCCTTTTCCGCTTCAGCGGCCTTCGCTTCTTCGGCGGCAGGCCTGGCCTTCACGGACTTCGCGGCCTGTGCGGCCTTCTTGGCGCACGAGCAATCGCAGGGATCGGCCTTGGCGTCGGGTTGAGCTTCAGGCGCGGCGGCGGGAGCCTCGGGCTCGGGAACCTCCTCAGCGAGGCGCTCGAAGCGGCCGTAGCCCTCGAGCCTCTCGGCGCGGCGTGCGAGCAGCGTCGGCATGTCGTGCTTCATGAGGACGCGAAGCTCGTCGACGAGAGCCTTCTTGAGGGTGGTCGCCATGAGCTTGGGATCGCGGTGGGCGCCGCCGAGCGGCTCGGAGAGCACGCGGTCGACGAGGCCGAGCTGCGAGAGGCGCGGGGCCGTCAGGGCGAGCGCCTCGGCGGCGCGCGGGGCCTGGCCGGCGTCCTTGAAGAGAATGGACGCGCAGCCCTCGGGACTGATGACCGAGTAGGTCGAGTACTGAAGCATCATCACGGTGTCAGCGACGGCGATCGCGAGCGCGCCGCCGGAGCCGCCCTCGCCAATCACGCAGGAGACGATCGGCACGTTGAGGGTGGACATCGCGTAGATGTTGTGGCCGATGGCCTCGGACTGGCCGCGCTCCTCGGCGTCGATGCCGGGATAGGCGCCCGGGGTATCGACGAAGGTGATGACGGGCAGGCCGAACTTCTCGGCGAGCTTCATGAGGCGCAGGGCCTTCCTGTAGCCCTCGGGACGGGCCATGCCGAAGTTGCGGCGGGTGCGCTCGCGCAGCGTGCGGCCCTTCTGGTTGCCGATCACGATGACATTCATGTCGGCGAGGCGGGCGAGACCGCCCACGATCGCCTCGTCGTCCGCAAAGGCGCGGTCGCCGTGGAGCTCCTGGAAGTCCGTGAACATCATGTCGATGTAGTCGAGCGTGTACGGGCGGTTCGGATGGCGCGCGACGAGCGACATCTGCCAGGGCGTGAGGTCCGCGTAGACCTTCTTCAGAAGCTCGCGGGACTTGTTCTCCAGCTGCGCGACTTCGGCGTCGATCGAGACGGCGACGGCGCTCTCGGAGGTGTTCTCGGCAAGCTCCCTGAGCTCGTCGACCTTCTTCTCGAAGGCCTCGATGTCGTGTTCAAATTCAAGAAAAACGCGTTTTGCCATGATGGTCGATATGTCCTGAAATGGGTCCGTGGAACTCAGATGCGGCGCCAGGTCGTGCCCTGCGGGCCGTCCATGAGCACGATGCCCTCGTCAAGGAGGGAGTTGCGGATTTCGTCGGCGCGGGCGAAGTTCTTCGCCTTCTTGGCCTCGCGGCGTTCCTCGATCAGGGCGTTGATGCGGGCCTCGTCGGCATCGGAGGCGCCGCCCTTGAGGAAGTTCTCGGGGTCAAGCTGCAGGATGTTGAGCACGGCGCCCAGGCCCTTGAGCTGGCGCACGAGGACCGGATCGCCCGTGCGGTTGATCTCGGTGGCGAGCTCGAACATCGCGGCGATGGCGAGCGGCGTGTTGAAGTCGTCGTCCATCGCGGCCTTGAACTGGGCGGCGTACTTCTCGCTCCAGTCGACCTCGCCTTCGGCAGCCTCGCGGCCCTTGAGGGCCCCGTAGAGGCGCACGAGGGCCTTCTGGGCCTCCTCAATGAGCGCGCTCGAGAAGCTGATCGGGCTGCGGTACTGGCTGCGCAGCAGGAAGAAGCGGAGCACTTCGGCGCCGTTGCCCTCGCCGTAGGCGGCTTCGGTGTCCTTGAGAGCGTCGCGGATCGTCCAGAAGTTGCCGAGCGACTTGGACATCTTCTCCTCGTGGCCGGAGGCGTCGCGCACGCGCAGCGGACCCGAGTGCATCCAGACCTTGGCGAACGGCACGCCGGAGGCGGCCTCGCTCTGGGCGATCTCGTTCTCATGGTGCGGGAAGATGAGGTCGGGACCGCCGCCGTGGATGTCGAACGTGTCGCCGAGGATCTTGGCGCTCATGGCCGAGCACTCGATGTGCCAGCCCGGACGGCCGCAGCCCCACTTGGATTCCCACTGGGGCTCGCCCGGCTTGGCGCTCTTCCAGAGCACGAAGTCGAGCGGATCGCGCTTGCCGGCAGCCACGTCGACGCGGGCGCCCGACTGCAGGTCGTCGATCGACTTGCCGGAGAGGCGGCCGTAGTTCTCGAACTTGCGCACGGCGAAGTCGACGTCACCGTCGGAACCCTGGTAGGCGTAGCCCTTCTGCTCAAGCTTCTCGATGAGGCCGAGCATTTCGGGGATGTAGTCGGTGGCGCGGGGCTCGTGCGTGGGCGCGAGGCAGCCGAGCGCGAGCATGTCCTCCTGCATCGCGCGGCCGAACTCCTCGGTGAGCTCGGTCGTCGTGATGCCGCGCTCGGCAGCGCGGCGGATGATCTTGTCGTCGACGTCCGTGATGTTGCGCACGAAGGTCACCTTCATGCCGGAGGCCTCGAGCCAGCGGCGCACGACGTCGAAGGCCACGAAGGTGCGGCCGTGGCCGATGTGGCAGTAGTCGTAGACCGTCACGCCGCAGACGTACATGCGGACGTGGTTGGGTTCGATCGGGGCAAAGGGGGCCTGCGTGCGGCTGAGCGTCGAATAGATCGAAAGTGCCATGGGTGAGGAGTCCTTCTACTCTTATATATAGGCGTCTGCGCGCATGAAGGCGCGTGCGCAGGGGCGGGATGCGCCCCGCGCTTGCATGCGTGCGTCCTGCGGAGCCGTGAGACGGGAATCATCCGCCGTGAGGCCGCAGTGGGCTAAAATGTGGCGCAGACTGAAACATCGCTGCAGGAAGTATAGCCGTCCCGCCCCCTCGCTGCCGTCGCGAATCGAGCGCAAGCCGCTTTTTTGCGTGCGCCCTAGCCTCAAGCGGGGATGCCCGGTCATCCTTTCCGCCGACGCCCATCATCCAAGACAGAAGAGAAGATACACATGCGACGCCTCATTACCGCCGCGCTCCTCGCGCTCGCACTCGGCTCCGCCCAGGCCGCCACCCAGATGGAGCAGCTCGCCAAGCAGATGCACCCGAGCGAATTCCCGGCCCAGATCGAAAAGCTTCTCAACAGCGGCAAGGCCGCCCAAGCGCTCGAGCTCGCCGACCTCGGCATCCGCAAGAACGAACGCAGCCCGCAGCTGCGCTTCATGAGGGCCGTGGCGCTCGAAAATCTCACCAGGTCCGAAGAGGCCGTGCGCGAGCTCAAGCAGCTCATCATCGACTATCCCGAAATCCCCGAGCCCTACAACAACCTCGCCGTGATCGAGGCGGGTCTCGGCAACCTCGAGGAAGCCGTCGCGCACCTCAAGCAAGCCCTGCGCATCAACCCCGACTTCGCGCTTGCGCGCAAGAACCTCGGCGACGTGTATCTCGCGCTCGCCCGCGAGGCCTATGAACAGGCCGTCGTGAAGCTTCCGAACAACCACGTCCTCGAGCGCCGCCTCAACACGCTCAAGAGCCTCGAGACCGCCCGCTGAGCCGGGCTGCGTGCAACCCAAAACCAAGACAGACAAAAAATATTATGAAAATCCGCTCCCGTATCCTTCTTCCGCTCGCGCCCGCCCTTCTGGGCCTTCCCGGCGTCGTCCTCGCCGCCTCGCCCGCCCGCGACCCGCGCGTCGAGATCGTCACCGACATGGGCACGATCGTCGTACAGCTCGCCCCGTCGCGCGCGCCCCGCACGGTCGAGAACTTCCTGCGCTACGTCCGCGAGGGCCACTACGCGGGCACGGTCTTTCACCGCGTGATCCAGGGCTTCATGATCCAGGGCGGCGGCTTCACCGCCGAGATGCAGCAGAAGCCCGTGCATGATCCGATTCCGCTCGAGGCACGCGGCGGCCTGCCCAACGACAGGTACACGATCGCCATGGCCCGCACCTCCTACCCGCACTCTGCGACCTCGCAGTTCTTCATCAACGTTGCGGACAACGGCTTCCTCAACGCCTCCCAGGCCGCCGACGGCCAGGGCTACTGCGTCTTCGGCCGCGTCGTCAAGGGCCAGGACGTGGTCGACAAAATCGCCGAGGTCCGCACGGGCGTCAAGGCCGGCATGCGCGACGTGCCCGTCAAGCCCGTGACGATCGTCTCCGCGCGCATGCTCTGAGACACGGAGAACGAGCCTCTCGCACAGCCCTGCTTTGTGCGACAATACGCCATTGCCCGCCGCCCCGCGGGGCGGCGGATGTTTGAATGAATTACGTTTTTAGACTGACAAGACAATGATTCGCTTTACGACCAACAAGGGCGTGATCGACATCGAGCTCGATCACGAACACGCTCCCAAGAGTTCCGCCAACTTCGAACAGTACGTCCGCGACGGCTTCTACGACGGCACGATCTTCCATCGCGTCATCAAGGGCTTCATGATCCAGGGCGGCGGCTTCGAACGAGGCATGAAGGAGAAGGCCACCCGCGCCCCGATCGAAAACGAAGCCGCCAACGGTCTCAAGAACAACAAGTACACCATCGCCATGGCCCGTACGTCCGCCCCGCACTCCGCGTCGTCCCAGTTCTTCATCAACGTCGTCGACAACGACTTCCTGAACCACACGGCTCCGAACCCGCAGGGTTGGGGCTACGCCGTCTTCGGCAAGGTCACGGCCGGCCAGAACGTCGTCGATGAAATCGCCCGCGTTCCCACCTCCACGCACGGCTTCTACGGTGACGTGCCGGTTGACGACATCGTGATCGAAAAGGCCGAAATCCTCTGATAGAGCCCGCTCAACACGAGCCTCTGGGGCGCCGAGATGACACGTCCGGCGCCCTTCCGTTCATTTAGACTGGACAAATCCGCCATGGCAGACAAAAAGGTTCCGGCCCTCTGCGGCCTCAAGAGCGTGCCCGAGCTCACCAATCCCGTCATCATCTCCGACGTGCATCTTGCGGCCAACAAGCCCAAGACCATCATGGCGTTCCTGCGCTTCATGAAGAACGTCGCGCCGCGCTTTGCCGAACTCGTCATTCTGGGCGACCTCTTCGACTACTGGCTCGGCGACGACGCCACGCCCGAAGCCGACCCGATCATCGCGGAACTCAAGCTCTACTCATCGACCGGCCGCCGCGTGCTCATCATGCAGGGCTCCCACGACGCCCTTCTGGGCGCCGACTTCGCCGAGTCCTGCGGTGCCGAGCTCATCGCCGACCAGATCGTCATTTCCGTCAACGGCAATCCGATCCTCTTCGCATACGGCGATCAGTGGTGCGTCCGCGACCAGGTCCGCCAGGCCCGTCGCGCCGTACTGCGCGACCCGATCTGGCAGGAAAGCCTCCTCGCCCAGCCCGCCCACGAGCGCGCCGCCGTCATTGACGAGGCCCTGAGGAAGTGCGCCACCGAAAACGAGGCTCCGAAGAACCCGCGCGACTTCGACGTCATTGAAAGCGCCGTCGCCGAATCGGCCCGCGCCGCAGGCGTCGAGCTCGTCATCCACGGCCACACCCACCACCCCGGCGCCCACGTCAACGCCGTCATCGAGCGCTGGGTGCTCCCCGACTGGGAGTTCGACCTCACCGAAACGAGCTGCAGGAGCGGCTACATCACCTTCATGCAAGGCGGCCGCCCGCAGATTCAGATGATGTGACGTCTGCGCCCGACCGTTCAGGAAGGGATCGACACCTCATGCCCGGACGCCGAAAGGCCTCCGGGCTTTTTCGTCTTCAGGCGCGTCGTTCGTGAAAAAATCCGAACGTCCGCGCATTTTGCCGTAAAATGTCGCATGTTCTCAAACAAGCCCGCTCGTCCGACAACCCCGCGGGACGAGCGGAACGACACAAGCACAAACGGAGAGACCCCTTGAGCAACCTCGAATGCAAGCACCGCCTCTACAAGAAGGTCGGCCTGATCGGCAAGGCCTTCAGTCATGAAGTCCGGCTCGAGCTCATCGAGCTCCTCTCCCAGTGTCCGCAGACCGTCGAAAAGCTTTCCGAGATGCTCGACGAGGACTACAAGAGCATCAGCGCGCACCTTCGCGTCCTCTATCGCGCGGGGCTCGTGACCTGCACCCGCAACGGCCGCTTCCAGCGCTATGGGCTTGCGAGCCCCAAGGTGACGGCGCTTGCCGTCATGATCCGCGAGACGGCCGAGCAGAGCATCGCCGAACTGCCCTGTCTTGAGGCCGAAAGCGGCATTCCCAACGCCTCGCTCGGCATCGAGGACGCCGTCCACTACGCCTCCGAAGGCAAGCTCATCCTGCTCGACGTTCGCCCCGCGGAGGAATTTGCGGCGGGACACCTTCCCCACGCCATCAACATGCCCATCGAGATGCTCGGCAAGCGCATGCACGAGCTGCCCCGAGGCATGGCGCTCGCCGCCTACTGCCGCGGTCCCTATTGCTTCCTCGCGCACGAGGCCGCAGCCATTCTCGAGGCTTCGGGCCGACGCCTGCAGGTGATCCCCTCGGGCGTCATGGAGTGGTCGAGCAGGGGCGCCGAACTCGAGTCCGCCTGCCCCGAGGAATCCCAGAAAAAGCCGCCGCGACGCGGCATCAGAACGCAGGCCTGAGTCCGACGGATCCCTGACGAAGGACATAATGACGAAATCCCGCCGCTTGAACAAAGACGGCGGGTTTTTCCTTTGGGAGAGTGTGAACTTCAGAGTTCGCTCATCGCGTGCCTGAGCCTCAGTCCCGCGAGCACGGCGTCATAGTGCGCGTACATCGCGTTCATGTCGCTCGAGAGCCGAGCGTCTCCGCATCGAGCACCTCGGTGTGGGAGACGAGCCCGTGGCGGTAGCGCTCGCGCACGGCGCGCAGGTTTTCGTCGGCCTGCCGATCTCGCGGTTGTAGGCGGACTTCGCGAGGCTGAGCGCATTCTCGCGATCCTTGTCGATGAACATGCGCTAAAAGAGAATGCAGCCGTGGTTGTTGGAGGAAAAGCGGCCGATGATGCGGCGCAGCCTCTCGGGAGGCGTGCCGTCCTGAATGCGCACCATCTGCCTCGATGCTGTCCGTCACCTGCTTGATCGCATGGTCGACCGCATGCCTGTAGAAGTCGATCTTGTTGGAAAAAATGGTAGTAGATCGCCGCCTGCGTGAAGCCGACCTCAAGCGCCACGTCGCGCATCGAAACGCCTGCATACCCGTTGCAGGCGAAAAGCCTCAGCGCGACTTCAAAGAGAATGTCCGGATGCTTATTCCGAACGCCTCTTCGAAAGGCGAAGGGCGTCGGCGGCCGAGAGGAAGGCGATGACGGCGCCCCAGATCATGACGACGGGCGCGGTGGTCTCGGCGCAGGGCGCGTTCTCGACGGCGCACGGGCCGATGACGAAGGCGGCGGCGAGCGTGATGACGATGCCGAGCAGCATGTTCATGAGCTGGATGCCCGCCGCAAGGCCTGCGGACGAGAACTGCAGCATGACGCCCGCAAGGGCGCTCGCGAAGCCAAGGACGGCCGTCATGCGCACGAGGTAGAAGCACGGCGCGGCGGCGTCCTTGTGAAACGGCAGGACGAACATGACGGCGATCGTGAGGCCGAGGCCCACGAGCATCATCAGAAAGCCGGAGAGAAAGGCGGGACGCTTCATGTTGAATAAGACTCCAGGAAATTCGGTGCGGGATGCGGGAAGGCGAATTCTACCCGTCCCGCCCCCTCGGCTCAAGCCCTCGATCACCCCTTGCTGCCGGGGATACCGGGCGGGCGCGGGCGGCCCGTGCGGTGCATGTCACCGTCCTGCATCAGGTGGACCGCATCGTTGAGGGTGCCCGTGTGCACCGTGGCGGGGAGGCTTCTCTCGAGCTGCGGCGACTCGTCGGCCTGCTCCTCGCCGCGCCTCTCGACCACCTCGCGGGCCACGCGACCGTTGCCGCCCGACTCGTAGATGCTGACGGTCTCGGGGCCCATGTCGGCGATGACGGAGACGTCCTTCATCTGGGAGGGGATCGTCATCGTGAACTTCACGCCCCGCGAGCCGTTGCGTGCAACCGTGATGTTGCCCGCATGGCGCTCGGCGATGTTGGCGACGATCGAGAGCCCGAGGCCCATGCCGGCCTCGCCCTTGCTTGTCTGCAGCGGCTTGAAGAAGCGCGAGAGCTGCTCGTCCGAGATGTAGGGACCGTTGTCGCCCACCGTCAGGATCCAGGTGTGCTCGTCGCTCGGATAGAGGCAGACCTCGATCTTCGGATCGGGAATGCCCGAAATGGCGTCGGCGGCGTTCTTGAGGAGGTTGAGCACCACGAGCTCGATCTCCCAGCCGTCGACCTCGGCCATGCTGTGCGGATGCATGCGCACCGTCAGCTCGGCGTCGGTCGTGCGCGAGCGCCTGAAGGTCTGGATGGCGTTCTCGATGATGATCGAGAGGTCGGAGACCTTGCGCGGCGGATAGTCGTGCTTGGCGTAGGAGCGCACGCGCTCGACGATCTTGCTCGCGCGTTCGGCCTGCAGGACGATCTCCCTCAGGGCGAGCTCAAGCTTCTCGCGCTCGACGTCGCCGCGCCCGAGGCGCCTCAGAAGGCCGTTGCCGTAGTTGGTGATGGCGCCCAGAGGCTGCTTGAGCTCGTGCGCGATGATGGTCGACATCTGGCCCACGATGCCCGTGCGCTCGAGGTTCGCGATGTGCTGCCTCGACTGCGCGGCCTCGGCCTCGATGCGGTCTCGCTGGCCCAAGGCGTCGCGAAGCGCCCTCGTGCGGCGGCGCACCAGGATCGAGAGCGTCGTCGTGTACGTGAGCACGAGGAAGATCACGAGCATGATGAGCGCGATGATCTCGGCGTGCTCCCTCACGAAGCGCTGGAAGCTCCAGCCCGCAAGGTCGCTGTAGGGACCGATCTTGAGCGTGTAGAAGAGATCGAAGACGGGACGGTTCGTCACGGGCAGCGCCCATTCGGCCCCGTACTTGATGCTCGACATGCCGAGCAGCACGGCGGTCATCGCCTTCTTGAGCGTCGGATCGATGTCGTTGACGGCCGCAAAGACACGCCCGGGATAGACCTCGGTCGAGTGGACGCAGGAGAGACCGTCCTTCTTCTTGGGATTGAGAACCTCGATCTCGTCCATCGGAAAGGACGGATCAAGCGCGAGCTGCTCGAGCGCGCAGGCGGGCAGAAGCCCCACGCGCTCCCTGCCCGCAAGCACGTATTCGACGAGGTCGCGCTGCGAGTTGTTCGTGAAGGTCGTCCTCGAGAGCAGGTCCTCGTAACCGATGCGGCGGCGCTTGACGAGCTCGCCCGCGCCGACGAGCCAGGCCGACATCGACTTCGGGGTCATGGCGGCGAGCTCGTGCGTGGCGACGTAGGTGAGCGGATCGTGCACTGCGGAGCCGTCGGCGGGCTTTTTGCGGAAGAAGGTCGAGGCCATCGCCTCGCTCGGACTGTCGCCCGTGCCGGGCCACATGACGGCGATCTGCTCGACGCCGCCCATGGCCTGCTCGAGGGCGTAGAAGGACTGGTCCGCGATGAAGAAGTCGACGCCTCCCGTGCGGATCGACTGCGACAGGTCGCGGTCGTTCAGATAATAGATGTTCACGTTCTGCGAGCCGAACATGACGCGGATGAACTCCTTCGTCGCGTTGATCATCTCGGCGTCAGGCTCTGATCCAGGCTCGTTGTGGACCGCGATGCGCATCGGACGCTGGAAGTTCAGCTGTCCCACGGCCTCGGGACGCTCGAGGCCGTCGTCGGGCACTCTGCCGCCGTCGCGGCTGATGATGGGCGAGCGGTCGCGCTGGTGCGGATTGATGATCGCGAGCACGTCCCCCGAGGGCGTGCCCGTGCTCGTGCCCATGCCGAGGTAGGATGCGCTGACGGCGCCCCCGAAGGCGCACGACGCGATCCCGAGGGCCGCGGCGCCTGCAAGAGCCGCCCTGATGATGTGGCTAAGCATAGGTGGGTTTGTGTCGGCGGCAGGCGGGCGTGGCCGTGCGCACTGCAGCCGGGTGAGGCAAAATGTTCGTACGAAAAACTGTCCTAATTGTGCCACCTGCCGACCGAATCATGTCCGAAAAAGCACTGAAGCCTGCGCTGACCGACGTCGGGCTACGATATAACACCAAGCTCGCGGACGTGCTCCCGCCAGACCTCGCCGAGCCGCTCAGGACCTTCGGCATCGAGACGGCCGAGGACCTCTACGAGTGCGCCGCCAACGCGGGCGCCTCGTGGTTCCGCCCCGTCACGGGCATCGACGCCTCGACGGCCACGGCCCTCATGACCTGGCTTCACAGGAACGGCAGGGACGTGGGCGAAGTGACCGAACGCTTTTTCCTGCCGGGCTGCGCGCCCTCGCCCGAATCGCGCTCCGTCGCGACCCAGGCCTCCGACGAAGGCATCGTGCCCATGGAGCGCCTCGTCGTGCCCGAAGGCCTGCGCGGAGACCGGGGCCTCAACAGGGCGCCCGCCATGGCCTGTTCGCTTGACGCCGAGGACGACCTCTCGGCCATCCGTGTCTGGCTTCAGGCACGCGCCTCCAATCCCAACACGCAGGCGAGCTACAGGAAGGAGGCCGAGCGCTACCTTCTCTGGTGCCTGCTTGAGCGCCGCACGGCGCTCTCCTCCGTGAGGGCGGGCGACGCGGCGCTCTTCCTGCGCTGGCTCGAGGGGCTCGGCCGCACCGACGAGAAGGCATGGACGCAGCAGTGGCGCATCCCCCAGAGCCGCTGGATCGGTCCCAAGAACATGCCCCGCACCTCGCCCGCCTGGCGCCCCTTCAACGGCCCGCTCTCCGCAACGAGTCGAAGAAACGCCGTCGTGGTCGTGCGTCAGCTGCACAACTTTCTCAAGAACACCGGCTATCTCATCTTCAGCCCCTTCGACCAGGTGAGTCCCAAGGTCCCGCTCCTCAAGGGCGAAGGAGCCCCGCAGGCCTTTGCGGACCGCTCGCTCACCGACGAGCAGTGGGCCGAGATCGTCTCCCGCATCGACGATCTCCCCGAAGGATGGCCGCGCGAGCGCATGAAGCTCATTCTGATGATGGGCAAGAGCCTCGGCATGCGCGCCTCAGAAATGCTCGACGCGCGCACGGGCTGGATCGTCGAGAGGCGTGTGGGCTTCAAGGTCCGCGCCGCCATCGAGATCGTCGGCAAGGGCGCCAAGGTAAGGCGCCTGCCACTCAACGACGAGCAGCGCACGATCATCGACGACGCGCTCAGGGCCCGCGGCATTGCGGGCGTCGCGGGGTCCGATCCCGAAACGCCGCTTCTCGTCAACCTCGGCCGCGGCAGGAACGCACACGGCCCCATGACCCGAAGCGGACTCTACGTCGTGCTCACGAAGTTCCTCGAGGAAGTCGCGCTCGACGTCGCCTCCGAGCGTCCGATGGACGCCGCCAAGCTCCGCGCCTCGTCCACCCACTGGCTCAGGCACACCTTCGCCGTCAACGCCCTGACCGAAATGAGCGTCAACGTCGTGCAGGCCGCCATGGGACACGCCTCCGTGGCCACGACGGGCCGATACCTCTCGCCCGAAGAAGAGGCGATGAGCGAGGCGATGGAGAAGATGAAGGCGCTTTGATTCCGGGAAGGAAAGACGCCCACAGAAGACAACACGGCCCCATCTTCCTTCACGGAAGGCGGGGCCGATTCTTCCGGCCTTAAGAATTAGACCTTGGGTAATCCGACGACGAGGTTCGGCTTCGTCAGAGCGGGATCGGGAAGTCCGGTGGACGCCGCGTTCGCACCGTATCTGGCGCGAAGTTCGTCAATGGGACCGAACGCGATCGCCCTTTGCGGGCAGGATTCAACGCAGATAGGCAGATGTCCCTTTTCAACCAGATGCTTCACATGAAACGTATAGACACCCCAACCCAGAACCGTCAGCATCAAAGCGCCGAACCAACCCCTCCACTTCATCCAGAAGGCCATCATCGGATTGTCCCGAAGATGAGCATATGGTCCCCTGTACAAATCCTTGACCTGACCAAAATCCGTGACCAGCGACCATTTCCCGAACGACGAGGCGGGCATCGACAGCACAGCGGTGCTCACCGCCTTGGCCGTCTCCCCACTCACATGTGCCGCAATGCCGAAGATGGTGCCCGGATAAAGCATCCCGGTCCTGGAACAGCGTTCGTCAAATTTTGGAGATCGCCGACTACTCGAAAGTGTTCTGCAGGGAATCCCTGTTGAGCCAGCTTTTCCAGTTCACACCTGGCGACGACAGCCGCATCTCCCTCGCCCGCCTCCAGACGTTCCAGCGGGGTCGGAGCTATGTAGCTGTTGAAGGTCGTTCGGCTAAGGAAGGCAACCGCGTCAAGTCCTGTTCGTTCGAGCTGCCCCTCAAAAATCATCCGAGTGCCGAAACTATCCTGAGCATCGGACAGAATATGAAGATTCTTCAAGTCCTCAAGATCGTGAACAGAAGACTTTTTTCGGTCTAACGACGGCCATGCCACTGACATATGCGGGGTCGGTTGCATCGGCAGACCTGTACGCAGCCAGTTGTTCGGCTAGTCCCTGAGATTGAAGGTCGGCAAAGATGCCGGCCTCGGCGATGAAGGCATGGACATTTTGAAGGCGCACTGCCTCATGAAGTTCTGCGGGAGACATGCATTTGATTCCAATGCGTGCATTGGGCAGCGTGGTCCGCAAATAAGTGAGCGTCGGCTGAAGGGTTTCGATGACAAAGCTCGACGGCAACGTGGGCTGGACGGCAACCGAAAGATAAACGGAGTACTCTGGATCGCGCCCCCAGCTCGAAGAATCTGCGGCGACAGAAGCCGACACAGCAAACCATCAGGCACGCCGCCGCAAGGAGACGATTCATCTACGCCGACCTGACCGAAGCCGACTTCATGACGATACGCTCAGACCTGGCCACCGAGCGCCCTGACGTAGACGAGCAGCACGCCCTCCCAGACCTGGCGGGGCGCGAGCGGATGCTCGGCCGAGCGGCGCATTTCGGCGACGGCGGCATTGAGCGAGAGAAGGTTCTTCATCGTCGCATCGGCGGCGATCTTCTCGAGCACGTCCTTCTCGCGGATGAAGAAGTGCGGATCGGCGCCCGACTTCACGCGCAGCAGGTCGTAACACCAGCGGGAAAGATGGAGCGCAACTGCGGGAATACCCATCGAAGCCGAGTAGCCGCGAACGATGCTGTCAGGCGTGAGGCTGCGGCCGCGGGCGAGCAGGTCCCTGAGCGTGGCGGAGGCCTTCGCGTCGAGCGTCAAGCCCGTGATGTCCTTCACGGCGTTGAGCGGCGCGCCGCCCGCCATGGCGAGCGCGACCTCGGGATCGCCCTTGAGGCGCTTCTGGGACGAGAGCCATGCAAGCGCGTCCTCCTTCGACGGAACGCCCACGCGCAGCAGGCGCGACCTCGAGCGGATCGTCGGGAGCACAGCGTCGATGTCGTCGGCCGCAAGAATGAAGACGCACCCCTCGGGCGGCTCCTCCATCGACTTGAGTAGCGAGGCGGCGGCCTCGGCGCGCACCATGTCGGCGGGATAGACGAGCACGCAGCGGCGTCCTCCGCGGCTCGGCGCCATCGTGAGGAAGTCCGTGAGGGCGCGGAACTGATGAATGCGGATTTCGCGCGAAAGCTTCTTCGAGGACGAGGAGGTTTCGGGCGGGGTGTACGGCAGGTCGAGCGCGTTTGCGAGGAATTCGCTCACGACGATGCGGCAGTCGGGATGGCCGTTGGCGTGCATCATGCGGCAGCCCGGGCACTTGCCGCATGGCGAGCCGTCGGCCTTCGGGCTTTCGCACAGAAGGCGCTCGGCGAACCAGCGGGCGAGCTCGAACGTGCCCACGCCGGGCATGCCGTGGATGAGGATCGCGTTGGGAAGCCTTTCGCGCATCGCGTCAAGGCGTGCGGCGGCCTCCTCGAGCCAGGGGTACTGCGTCAGAGCCATTTGGCGAACTCCTTCTCAAGCTGCGCGGCGATCGTCTCGGGCGCCTCCTCGGCATTGACCCTGACGAAGCGCTTCGGATCACGGGCGGCGCGGTCCAGATAGGCGTTGCGCACGCGGGCGAAGAAGTCCGCGCTCTCGCGTTCGAACCTGTCGCCTTCGCCCGCACGGATCGTGCGGCGGCGCGCAGCCACCTCGGGCGCCAGATCAAAGAGCACCGTCACGTCGGGCGCAAAGCCCGCGAGCGTCCAGGCCTCGAGCGCCTCGACGTCCTCGCCCTTCATGCCCTTGCCGCCCGTCTGATAGGCGTAGGTGGCGTCGGTGAAGCGGTCGGAGAGAACCCAGGCGCCGCGCTCAAGCGCAGGCTTGATCACCTTCTCGGCATGCTCGCAGCGGGCGGCGAAGAAGAGCAGCGTCTCCGTGCGCGGCGTCATCTCGTCCGTAAGGAGCAGGCCGCGGATCTTCTCCCCGAGCGGCGTGCCGCCGGGTTCTCGCGTGCGCACGACCTCATGCCCCGCGGCCCTGATGAGGCGCTCGAGCCCGTCGATCTGCGTGGTCTTGCCCGCCCCGTCAATGCCTTCAAAGGAAATAAAGCGTCCTGTCGCCATCTGTGAAACTCCGAACTGAAACTCTCGGGGCCGCGCTCGGACGCCCCGCTACGGCATTGTAGCGGATCGGCCCGCGCCGCCACGAAGACGCACATTCAAACAAACGCTCACGACTCGGCGGGCTCCACAGGCCGTGAACCGGCATCCGCCCGCGCTAAAATGTGCCGCACTTCATCCTTCGGAGGCACAAGCCGCCCGAAGGTCCCGAACACTCAACCCAGGACTTCCCGTCGTGACGCAAGAAGAGAAGAAGAACACCGAAGCCGCCGCACCCGAAGCGCAGGAGCCCGCAGAGCAGAACGCAGGCACGATGGCGGCGACCGCCCTGCCCCGGAATCAGAATGAGGCTCAGGATAAGGCTCAGCCCGAAGCGAAGGCTGAAGGCGCGCCCGACGAAAAACCGGAAGAAAAGGCGGGCGAAAAGCCGGCTGAAAAGCCCCGTCGCCGCCGTCGTCCGCTCACGCTCGTCGCGGGCGGCATGCTCGTCGTGCTCTGCGCGGCCATGGGGCTTCGCTGGGAGGCCGACCAGCGCGTCTTCGAGCGTGCGGTCGAGTCCGCCACGCCCGACACCGCCGTGCGCATCACGGTCGAGACGGGCGACTCCGCGCGCCGCGTAATGGAGCGCCTGCGGGAGGCGGGCCTTCAGGTGAAGGACTTCGACATGCGTCTGGCCGCACGCCTCGTGAAGGACCACAAGCTCTCGAGCATCCACACGGGCACTTATGAGTTCAAGCCCGACCTCACGCCCGCAGGCATTCTCGAAACGCTCGCCAGGGGACCGATCGTCGACCAGTCGCTCAGGATTCCCGACGGCGCGCCCGTCTGGGAGGTACTCGCCATCTTCAGGAACGCGACCGCGCTCAAGCAGACGGCCGCCTCGATGCCCGAGGCCGAGCTGCGCCGTGCGCTCGGCATCGACGCGGGCTCGCTCGAGGGATGGTTTGCGCCCGACACCTACCACTACACGTCGGGGAGCGCCGACCTTGCCGTCATGAAGCAGGCCGTCGCCAAGCAGAAGGCCCTTCTGGCCAAGGCCTGGGAGTCCCGCTCCGAGGCCGCCAGGGTGAAGACGCCCTATGAGGCGCTCACGCTCGCCTCCATCATCGAGAAGGAGACGGGCCTTGCCACTGATCGCCACCTCGTGAGCTCGGTCTTCAACAACCGCCTGAGCATCGGCATGCCGCTGCAGACCGACCCGACCGTCATCTACGGCCTCGGCGAGAAGTTCAGCGGCAACATCACCCGCAAGGATCTGCAGACGCCGACCCCTTACAATACGTACGTCATTCCGGCGCTTCCGCCCACGCCGATCGCCGCGCCCACCTGGGCGTCGATCGAGGCTGCGGTCAATCCCGCCGACACCAGGTTCCTCTACTTCGTCTCGAAGGGCGACGGCTCGAGCCATTTCTCGCAGAGCCTCGCCGAACACAACCGCGCCGTCAGGCAGTTCATCCTGAACCGCCCGAAGACGCAGAAGAAGGCCAAGCCCAAGGAACCGCAACCAACGAAGGAAACAGCACGATGAACTGCAACGCCAATGCCTGCACGACCGCCGACGCCGGCGACGACGCAGGCCGATTTGCCCTCACGACGACCGCCCCCTGCTGCCGCGTCACCGAATACGGTCTGATGCGCGTCTCTGGCAAGGACGCCGTCACGTTCCTGCACGGCCAGTTTACGAACGCCGTCACGGGCCTCGCCGACGAAGTCCGCAATGCGGGCTACTGCACCCCGAAGGGCCGCCTTCTCGCCACGTTCCGCGTCTGGATGGACGGCGACGACGTCATGATGCTCGTCCCGAAGGCTGTTGCGCCCGCCTTCTTCAAGCGCCTGCGCATGTACGTGCTCCGCGCCGACGTGACCTTCACGTGCACGGGCGGCGACGTCGTCATGACGGGCGTTCCCGCCGGCGCCGAGGCCTTCCTCGAAGCTGCGGGCCTGCCCGTCCCGGCGCCCAGCCGCGTCGTTCGCCACGACGGCCTCGTCATCGTCGACGCCGAACCTGCCTCCAAAGTCGAGGGCTTCTGCGCAGGAGGCCGCCGTGCGCTCATCATTGCCCCGAAGGACGACGCCCGCTTTGCCGACGCCTCGACGGACTCCGCCCTCTGGTGGGCCTCCGAAATCGCCGCAGGCAAGACCACCGTCTGGCCGGGCTCACGCGAACTCTTCGTGCCGCAGGCCGTCAACTACGAACTTTCGGGCGGCGTCGTCTTCAACAAGGGCTGCTACCCCGGACAGGAAGTCGTCTCCCGCGTCCAACACATCGGCGAGACGAGCCGCCGCGCCGCCTTCGGCCTCGTGACCGGCACCGAGGCCCCGCTCCCCGGCGCTCCCGTATACTGCGACGGCGCCGAAGCCGGCTTCGTGACGCAGGCCGTCGCGGGCGAAATCTCGACCCTCGTCGCCTTCTCGTCCCTGCGCTCCGCCCTCACGGGCCGCCTCACGCTCACGCCCGAAGGCGCGCCGATCTCGATCCTGCCGCTGCCCTACAAGATCCCGTCCGCAGCCTGATCGCACTGATCCGCATTCGACCGGCGGCCGTCATCCCTCTGTGGTGACGGCCGCCTTTTCCTTCATGAGCCTCACCCTTTCTCCTGCGCAACAGACAGAACATGTTATGTCGGCTTATACGGAAGGCAAAATGGCAAATTCAACCGAGCCATCTTCCGGCTCCCTGCAGGGCGGCCGTGCCGTCCCGTGAGAGGGCTTCCTTTGGATGCGTCCGCGCAACATTCCGGCACCTGCGCCTGAGGGAAAACATGGTTTTGAGCGTTTTTCCAAATTTCCTCTGCTAGACTCAGACAGACAAGGCGGACACAGCGTTCCGCCCGCATGATTCACTTATTCCCAAGCCCATGCAGAAGACCCTCACGTTCACCATCACGCTCGACGAGATCGAGGCGGGGAAGGCGGCCGAAGTGCTCGCAGGGGCCGGACTGACACCCGAGGGCGTGATCCGCCAGCTTCTCGAGCGCACTGCACGCGAAGGTGTCGTGCCGCTGCGCAAGGGGCGTGCCCGTCCGAAGAGGACGGACGGTGGGGACGCAGGCGCGCACTTCGTGCAGGGCGACCTCTTCGCCCGTCCCGATCCCGCAGAGCCCTTCTACTCGTTCAATCCCCCTGCGGCCAAGCCCGAGACGCTTCTGCCCTCGCTCGTCACGCTGCGCGCCCTGCAGGACGCGCAGGCCAAGTTGCGCTGGCGTGAACGCGAGCGCGAAAGCGCCGACGGCTCGATGCTTCAGAGCGGCCCCGACGCGCCGCTCGAGCTTCTCGAAACCAAGCAGTTCCGGTTCGACAAGTCCCTCATCGTGGGCGACCCGAGGCGTTCCGCCATCATCGCCGCCCTTGAGGCGCTCTTCACCGAGCTCACGAACAGGCGCGTACCCGAGGGGCTGCGACCCGTCGGAAACGGCGACAGCCTCTATGCGGTCCTCGACGTAGAGAGCGCTCCGCTCGGCCTCATCCTCCAGATCGGCGGCGCCGAGATCTGCCTCGTGCGCTACGGTACGCCCGAAAGTCTTCTCGAGAATCCGCACGTGCTCGAACATTGATCCCGTCGTCCGCAAACAGAACGCCCAAGCAAAAGGCGCCGACTCCTCATTCGGGAGACGGCGCCTTTTTGTTCCTTCAGAAGCTGCAGCCTCAGTCCTCGACCGTGACAGTCGTGCCCTCGTGACAGACGGTGAGCACTCTGGCGGCGAAGTCGGGCCAGGTCTCGCGGACCTTCGCGACGAAGGCTTCGGCGACGGCCTCGGACTTCGTGGCAGCGATCATGGTCGAGCCCGAGCCGCTGATGAAGAAGGTGGCGGCGCCCGCCTCGAGCGCCATGGCGCGCATGGCGTCGTACTCGGCGATGAGCGTGCGGCGGTAGGGCTCGTGCAGGACGTCCGCGCAGGCGGCGCCCACCAGCGCCTCGTCGCCCGTCTCAAGGCCCCTCACCATCGCGATGGCGTGGGACATCGTGTGAACGGCGGCCGAGAGGTCGATGTCGCGCCTGACGATCCTGCGGGCCTCCTCGGTGCGGACCTCGTAGTTCGGGATCACGGCAACGAAGCGCCAGGCGGGATCGGGCGAGAACGGAACGGCGACGGCCCTGCCCTCGTGCATGAAGCTCGCCGTCAGGCCGCCGAGGAAGGCCGGCGCGGCGTTGTCAGGATGGCCCTCGAAGGCCGTGCAGAGTTGGAAGAGGTCGTCGGTCGTGAACGGATTGCCGAGCATCGCGTTGGCGGCGGCCATGCCGCCCGCAATACAGGTGCTCGAAGATCCGAGACCGCGAGCGACGGGCACCTCGGAGTCGATCACGAGATGCACGGCGGGCACGGGACGGCCCGCCTTCTCGCAGACCATGCGGAAGCCCTGCATGACGAGGTTGTCGGCATTTCGGTAGGCCTCGGGACAGCCCTCGATCACGAGCTCGTCGGAGGGCTCGAACGTGAACTTCGCCTGCAGCGAGAGGGCCATGCCGAGCGAATCGTAGCCGGGACCGAGGTTCGAGGTCGAGGCGGGAACGCGGACGGTGACTTTCATGTGCGGCCTCCCCTGTCAGAATGCGCGCGCGACGGCCGCGCGGATGAAGTCGGCCATGCCCTCGGGACGCACGACGGCCTTGTGGAGCACGGGCATCGAGCGCAGCCCTGCAAGAGGCGCGGGGGCGTTTTCACTCGTGAGCCCGGAAAGCGCGTCCATGTATGCGAAGCCGTCGGGATCGCCTTCAAGCGGCCTGCCAGTGAGCGCGATGTAGACGTCGCGGCAGAACTTGAAGGGGCTCGCCGTCGAGAGCACCACGCACGGCACCGACCTGTCGGCGCGCTCGCGGGCGACCTTGAGGGCCACGGCGGTGTGCGGGTCGACGAGGCGGCCGTCCTTGCGCCAGGCCTCGCGGATCATCGCGGAGGTTTCGGCGTCGTCGGCCCAGCCGCACTTGAAGAGCGAGCGGATGCGCTCGAGCATCTCGCCCTCGACCCTGAAGACGCCCTCGTTCCTGAGGTTCTCCATGAGGCGGGCGATGAGCGCCGTGTCGCCCTCGGATGCGTAGTAGAGCATGCGCTCGAGGTTGCTCGAGATCAGGATGTCCATGCTCGGCGTGATCGTCTTCACGAACGGACGGTTGCGGTCGTAGACGCCCGTCGTCAGGAAGTCCGTGAGCACGTTGTTGGCGTTGCTCGCCACGATGAAGTGGCGCACGGGCAGGCCCATGCGGTACGCATAGTAGCCCGCGAGCACGTCGCCGAAATTGCCCGTCGGGACGCAGAAGTCGACCTTGGCGCCCTGTTCGACCTCGTTGGCCTCGACGAGCTGGCGGTAGGCGTCGAAGTAGTAGACGACCTGGGGCACGAGGCGGCCGATGTTGATCGAGTTGGCCGAGGAGAGTTCCACGCCTTCGTCGGCGAGCTCCTGCCTGAGGTCCGAGGCGAAGATCTTCTTGACGGTGCTCTGCACGTCGTCGAAGTTGCCCTCGACGGCGGCGACCGCGACGTTGCGGCCCTCCTGGGTCGCCATCTGCAGGTACTGGATGTCGCTCACCTTGCCATGCGGATAGAAGACCGTGATGCCGATGCCGGGCACGTTCATGAAGCCCGAAAGGGCGGCCTTGCCCGTGTCGCCCGAGGTCGCCGTCGCGATCATGACGCGGCGGCCCGTGTCCTTGAGCGCGGCGCTCATGAGCTGCGGCAGCATGCACAGGGCGACGTCCTTGAAGGCGGACGTGGGACCGTGATGCAGCTCGAGCAGGAATTCGTCGCCCACGCGGGTCACGGGCGTCACGGCGACGCTCGCGAAGTTGTCGGCATAGGCGCGCTCGATGCCCTCGGCGAGCTCGGTCTTCGTGAAGTCGGAGAGCAGGACCGAGAAGACGCGCAGCGCCGTCTCGCGGTACGTGAGGCCCTTGAGCATGTCGGGCGTCAGGACGCAGGTGAGGAGCTCGTCGCTCACATAGAGGCCACCGTCGTCGCACAGGCCCTTGAGCAGGGCTTCGCGGGCATTCACGCCGTTTTCAAGGCTTCTCGTGCTGTGGTAGATCATGGAGGAACTTCTCCGAAATTTGGGAACAATCGGTTCATTGTGGCACAAAGCCTGCAAAAAAACCGCGTTTCACCTCAAGGCTAAAGCCTTCTAGGGCATTTCACCTAAGACATGCGCCCGAAGACGTTGGCAGAATAATCCGATATGATGCATAAGTGGTGTTTTCCGCTCAGGCTTCAATCCTGAAGCGTGAGCGAATCGCCCTTCACGAAAACGGAGCCCCAATTGAACATCGGACTGCTTGGATACGGAACCGTCGGCCGCACCGTGGCCGAACTTCTGGACGAGCGTGACTGCGGGATCAGGATCAGGCACATTCTGCGGCGACCCGGCCACGCGGACGGCCCCCTGATGACCGACTCGTTCGAGGCCGTGCTGAACGACCCCGAGGTCACGTGCATCGTCGAGGCTCTCCCGGGCCGCGACCCCGCCCTCTCCTACATCCGCGCCGCGCTTGCGGCCGGCAAGCACGTCGTCACATCCAACAAGGCCGCCGTGGCCGCCGATCTCAAGGGACTCGCCGAGCTTGCCCGCGCCAACAACGTCTCGCTTCTCTTCGAAGCGAGCTGTGGAGGCGGCATGCACTGGGTCGAGATGATCAAGAAGACCGCCCGCTTCAACGAGGTCTCCGACGTCTCGGGCATCCTCAACGGCACCTGCAACTACATGCTCGACCACATGGAGAGGAGCGGCCTCTCCTTCGAGGAGGCGCTCGCACGCGCCCAGGCCCTCGGCTACGCCGAAGCCGACCCGACGGCCGACATCACGGGCGCCGACGTCCGCAACAAGGCGATCATCTCCGCCTCGCTTGCCTACCGCACCCCCGTCGTGAGCGATATTCCGACGGCGGGCATCGTGGGCGTGACGAGAGGCATCATCGCCGCGGCCCGCGAGCGTGGCCGCAGCCTCCGCCTCATGATGCTCAGCGAAAGGCGCGGCGATCGCTACGCCGTCGGCATCGTGCCGGTGCTTCTTTCCCAGGACGAAATCGCCGCACACGTTCACGACAACCTGAATTACGGCCGCATCACCGGCGACGTGGTGGGCGCCCTCTCGATCGTCGGGCAGGGCGCGGGCGGCAGGCCCACGGCCGACGCCATGATTCAGGACCTGATTTCCCTCGGACGCGGAGAGACCGGCAGGCCGGTTCTCGACCGCCCCCTGACGTACGACCCCGCCCTGCTCTGCGGAACAGGCCACTTCCCGGACGAAGTCCTTCCGGGACGCCCCCTCGCCGAGCTCATCGAGATCGCGCGTCAAAAGCAGTCCTTCCTTGCCTTTGAACCTCAGGCCACGGAGTAATCCAACATGATCAAAATCACCAAATTCGGCGGCTCGAGCGTCGCCGACGCCGAACAATTCAAGAAAGTCAAGGCCATCATCGAGGCCGATCCGTCCCGACGATTCGTCGTCTCCTCGGCCTCCGGCAAGCGCTTCAAGGGTGACAACAAGATCACCGACCTGCTCTATCTCTGCCAGGCCCACGTGACCTATCACGTCGACTATCTGCCGCTCTTCAACATGATCGCCGACCGCTTCCGCAGCATTCGCGACGAGCTCGGCCTGAAGGTCGACATCGAGACCGATCTCGCGAAGATGCGCGACAGCCTTCCCGAAATGTCCGTCGACGAAATCGTCAGCCGCGGCGAGTACTTCACCTCCCGCCTGATGGCAGACTACCTCGGGTTCCCCTTTGTCGACGCCACCGACGTTGTCTGCATCAACTTCGACGGCACCTTCAACTTCAACGAAACCACCGAACGCCTCAAGGAAATCCTCAAGAAGCACGACCGCTTCGTGATGCCCGGCTTCTACGGCCGGCTTCCCGACGGCCACGTCCGCGTCATGAGCCGCGGCGGCTCCGACATCTCGGGCTCCATCCTCGCCCGCTGCATCCAGGCCGACCTCTATGAGAACTGGACCGACGTCTCCGGCTTCCTGATGGCCGACCCGCGCATCGTCGAAAATCCCCGCAACATCGAACAGATCACCTTCTCCGAGCTGCGCGAGCTCTCCTACATGGGCGCGAGCGTGCTTCACGAAGACGCCGTCTTCCCACTGCGCGAGAGGAACATTCCGATTCAGGTCCTCAACACCAACCGCCCGCAGGATCTGGGCACGATCGTGCGCGACAAGATCCCCGCCGACCCGACGGCTCCGCTCGTCACCGGCATTGCAGGCAAGAAGGACTTCGTCTCCATCGAAATCTCGAAGAAGAACATGTCCAACCGCGTTGGCTTCGTGCGCGAGGTGCTCTCCATCCTCGAGTCCTACAACGTCTCGGTCGAGCATCTGCCTTCCGGCATCGACAGCTTCTCCGTCGTGGTCGCCAAGGCCGACGTGAAGCAGAACGTCTACGAGATCATCGCCCGCATCCAGGAGGCAATGAAGCCCGACTCCATCCGCCTCACCGAACCCTTCGCGCTGATCGCGACGGTGGGCCGCAACATGAACTCCCGCCCCGGCACCTCGGGCCGTCTCTTCGCCGCCCTCGGCAAGGCCGGCATCAACGTCCGCATGATCGCCCAGGGAAGCGCCGAGCTCAACATCATCGTCGGCGTCGAAAACAAGGACTTCAACCGCGCCGTCGCCGCCCTTTACGAAACCTTTGCCGCTGAAGCCAAAGAAGTCAGGGCCCAGCAGGCTCAGAACGCTTGACAGGAGACAATCATCATGGCCAGCTACAAAGTCGGCATTCTCGGCGCCACGGGCGCCGTCGGCGAACAGATGCGAATCGTCCTCGCCGAACGCAAGTTCCCCATCTCCGAACTCCGCCTCTTCGGCTCCGCCCGCTCCGCAGGCAAGGTGGTCAACTACGAGGGCCAGGACATCGTAGTTCAGGAAGCCAGCCTCGAGGCCTTCAAGGGCCTTGACCTCCTGCTCGGCGCCGCCGACAATCCCGTCGCCAAGCAGTTCCTGCCCGAAGCCGCGAAGATGGGCATCCACGTCGTGGACAACTCCAGCGCCTTCCGCCTTGATCCCGATGTTCCGCTCGTCATCCCCGAAGTGAACCCCGAGGACGTGAAGCTCTCCAAGGGCCTCATCGCAAACCCGAACTGCGCGACCATCATCGGCCTCACCGCCGTCAACTCGCTTCACCGCCACGCCCGCATCCGCCGCATGGTCGTCTCGACCTATCAGGCCGTCTCCGGCGCAGGCAAGGCCGGCATCGACGCCCTTGAGGCCGAAGTCAAGGCCGCCGACGGCCAGCGCGCCGAAGGCTCCTGCTTCCCCTATCCGATCGCCTACAACCTGATCCCGCAGATCGGCAGCTTCAACGAAATGGGCTACTCCTCGGAAGAGATGAAGATGCAGAACGAAGGCCGCAAGATGCTCCACGACGAGACCATCCGCTTCGCCTGCACCTGCGTGCGCGTGCCCATCATCCGCTCCCACTCCGAGGCCATCACCCTTGAGTTCGAGAACGACATCACGCCCGACAAGGCCCGCGAGCTCCTCGCCGAAGCTCCCGGCGTCGTCCTCTGCGACGATCCGAACAACGGCCAGTACCCGATGCCGCTCCTTACGAGCGACCAAGACCTCGTCTACGTCGGCCGCGTGCGCCGCGACCTTTCCGCCGACGCCGCGTCCTTCAACCGCTCGCTCACGCTCTTCTGCTGCGCCGACCAGGTCCGCAAGGGCGCCGCGACGAACGCCGTTCAGATCGCCGAGCTCATCTTCGGCCTGAAGTGACCCGCGCCTGAGACCTGCTGAGTCCACGGCCCGTCTTCCACTGCGAAGGCGGGCCGCTTCATTTTTCACGCATGCGAAACGGCGCCCCTCCGAACAGGAAGGACGCCGCGGCTTGATCCTAAAAGCAAAAGTTGCATGACACGCAAGAAGCTTTCCTCACTCCTCAGAAAACGAGGCGCATCATGCGGTGCGGGATTCCTGCCTCGTCGAACTCGTCGCCGAAGGGCTCGAAGCCGAGGCGCTCATAGAACGGCATGGCCTGCACCTGTGCGGCGAGGTGCACGTCCTTCATGCCGCGCGCCTTCGCGCGCTCGAGGACAGTCTTCATCACGGCCTCGCCGATGCCGCGGCCGCGGAAGGGACGGAGTACCGCGACGCGGCCGATGCGACCGTTGTCGAGCAGCCTTGCGCAGCCCGTGACCATGTGCCTTGCGTCGAACGAAATGAAGTGCTCGGCCGTCTTGTCGTCCTCGTCGAACTCCAGCTCGCGGGGCACCTTCTGCTCCGCGATGAAGACCATGGCGCGCACGCGCTCGGCCTCGTGCTGATAGGTCTTCCAGTCGCCGTGGACGATATTGGGTGCGGTCTGCATGAGTTGTCTCCTCGAATAATCGTGACTGCTCCCCGTCCGATTTGCCAACAAATCGGGCGAGGCTTCCTGCTTCTTCAACACCGCCTGGACGATCGTTCGGGTCTTACATGTCTCCACAGGCTTCGGCTCGTGACGTTACGAGCGCAAGACGGTCAGCCCAGCCGCCTTCAACATTCTTATGCCTTCCTGTTTGATATTCAGAGAGGCGTTTATGTCTCGGTCATGATGAGCGCCGCAATGCGGACACGTCCAGCTGCGTGTTGCAAGGCTCAATTCCTTGAGCTTGTGACCGCAGGTGGAACATGTCTTCGAAGACGGAAAGAAGGTGCCGATCTTTGCAAAGATTCTGCCTTCATGCTTCGCCTTGTATTCGCACTGGCGCATGAATTCAGCCCATCCTGCATCGGCAATCGCCTTTGCGAGATGGTGATTCTTCATCATGCCTTGAATTTTCAAAGTCTCGAAAATCAGCGCTTGGTTATCGTTCACCAATCGTCGAGATGTCTTGTGAAGGAAGTCGCTGCGGCGGCGCTTCACCTTGCGGTGCAGTTTTGCCAGACGCTTGCGGGCCTTTTCACGATTCTTGCTACCTTTCTGCTTTCTTGAGAAGGCGCGTTGCGCCTTCTTAAGCTTCTTTTCGGCTCTCTTGAGAGCTTTGGGAGACTTGATCTTTTCACCGTCGGAGCATGTGCCGAAGGTCTCAATGCCGACGTCGACGCCTACCGTCTTGGTCTGGCGAACGCATGTCGCAGGTACGGCTTCGGTGAGGCCGTCCTCGTAGAGAACGGAAGCCCAGTAGTCGCCGCAGGCATCCATCGAGAGCGTGATGCTCTTGACCTTGCCTTCGATCTTCCGATGCATGACGGCCTTGATCTTCTTCATCTTCGGCACCTTGACGAAGTCGTCGCCTGCCGAAACGCCGGTGCAATGGTAGCTGGACTGTTCGCCGCGTCGGGACTTGAAGCGCGGATATCCGGCTTCCTTCTTGAAGAAGCGCCCATAGGCTTTGTTCAGATTGCGAACTGATTCCTGCAATGCCATGCAGTCGTATTCCGCCAGCCAGGCGTACTTCTTCGACTTCTTCGCAATGGCGATGAGCTTCTTGAGGTCGTGAATCGGGTGAAGATTGACGCCCTTCACCTTGTAGAAATGCGTCTTGAGATACAGCGCCTTGTTGTAGCAGAACCGCACGGCACCGAAAAGACCGGCCAGATATTTCTTCTGGTCGGGCGTCGGATAGAGTCGAATGCGGATGGCGCGGATCATTCGTGACAGAGGAAGGAACGGTATGGAAATTTGATTATATGAGGCTTCCTCTTTTAACGTATGCCTCGCATTTCGCCGTCTTTTCCGCCATTCCTCCCCGCCTCACCGAGGCGAGGGTTCCTGGCGGATTTGGCTGAGCCAGACTCACAAATCGCGATCAAGAAATTGTCATCAGGGTCAAGCGCTTCTTCAGTAAGCACCCTATCGGGTGGTTTGCCGATAAAAATCGCCATCGTAACTGCGAAATCTATAGAAAATTCGCAATCGTACCGGCGATTTTTATCATTTTGAGCCCGATGTCAGACAAGTCTGCTGTCTGTGGCGTTGTCTGCCATGGGTTGATCGGCAAACCAAAGCCTCATCAAGTCATCTGGCGTCACGGTATCAATGGGTGCGTCCGGATAGGCAGTCGTGAATTTGCCAGGGCGCGCTTTGGCAGACGAGGAAAGCTTGCATTCAAAAGCTCGGATTCTTTCGTTTTTGACTTCAAGAAAATCGAGCTCATGAGGGTTGTTGCTGGTCGTGCGCCAGAAGTACATGTCGGTAAAGTCGTTTCGAATGCTGTGCAGTTTCACGCGTTCCATGAAGAAGAAGTTTTCCCACAGGGCGCCGCCATCCTGGCTGGGTCTGGCTACCATTGGGCTGAAGTCACCGATGATCGCGTTCCTGACGCCATTGTCGCAGAAGTAGACTTTTTTGCCCTTCTTGAGTTCGTTGCTTAGATTTCGGGAAAAGGAGGGACAAATTTTGATTATGAAGCATTGTTCCAGAAGTTGGAGATAGTCGGCGACTGTGGTTCTGCTCAGGCCGGTGTCGCGTGCTAGGTTGTCATAATTTACTTCTGAGCCTACGTTATAGGCGAGTAGCTTGACGAGGTGCATGAACTTCTCGTTCTGGCGGATCCCCGCAAGTGCAAACAAGTCTTTGTACAAAACGCCATCGCAGTAATTGCGCAGTGTCGATTCAGCATGGTCGGGATCTGTGAAGACGGCTGGATAGGTGCCATAAATCATCAGACGTTCGATGTTCTGGCTAATTTCGCCCCAACCTTTGGCGGCAGCGATTTCCGAGATGGAAAGCGGCCACATTTGTCTATGGACAAGACGGCCAACGGCGCTTTCTTTGACGCCTTTGGCAAGTTCAAGTGAGGATGAGCCAGTGGCAAAGATTTTTTTTCCGAGGTTCAAGCGAACGTTTACATCAACAAGTTGCTTGAGGATCAAACCGATGTTGGGAAAACGTTGTGCTTCGTCGATGATGATCGTATCGGCTTGGCGAAGGGTGAGTTCGACATCAGTTGAAGAGCTGAATTGGAGCTGTCTATGGTCGGTGATGAGATCGCCGTTAAACCAGCGAACGGACTTTTCATACTGTGAAAGTTCAGTCAAAAGCGTCGTTTTCCCAATTTGACGAGCGCCGAAGATAACGACAGCCTTGGGAGGAGTTTCACGGGTGATTTGAGGTTGCAGTTCTCGTTGGATATAGGGCATTTGTAAAAATCTCCATCGTAACTGCGAAATCTATAGAAAATTCGCAATCGTACTGGCGAATTTTATCATTTTTTTGTACGAGAACATAGGCTTGAGAGGGTAGGAGAGGCTGTAAAAGTAATTCCTATCTCAGTTGACGGTGCTGATAATCTGCCTGAGAAGTATCTCTGCACCCGTCATCAGGGCGGCGACCAATGCACTTACTCTCATGGGTGAAACACAGTTCAAGGACGTCGAGCGTCTGGAACTCGGGTCGACGATGAGCGTTTACGATAAGGCCACTATCAACGGTGACAACAGCATCAAGGAGGTGGTGTTTATCGAGACGACTGGTGCAAACGGTCCTCGCATTCAGCAGATGCAGGATTCGACAATTCACATCGGCACGCTGACGGTCAACAAGTCGGAGACGATGGATGGAACGCTGACGACCTCGAACCTCGTTGACAAGTCGAAGCCGGCGGAAGACGGCAGAGTGGCTTTCGTGGTGGACAACGTCAACATTGCAGATGGGGCCGCTCTGACCGTTTACGCCGACGTCAGCAAGGCTGGGGAGAAGACAACGAGTGTCGAGCTTGGCAATGTTGAAATCGGCAAGGACGGCGAGCTGCAGCTGGGCTGGCGCGATGGTGGATATCTGGCTTCCGGAGAAAAGACGATCGAACGTCTGGTTCTCAAGGAAGGCGCCTCAGTAAGTGTTGACCCGAACGCACAGCGTGCTGAAGGGAAGGCGGTCGAGGCTCAGATCGCGAGCATTTCGTTCGAGGGCAGCGGTGCGTCGGTGGCCACGACGATCAAGGGCAGCTCCACGGACGTGACCATCAAGGAAGGCGTAACGGGGTCAACCCTTGCGGACGTTCAGAGCGAGAAGCTCGGCGTTACGATCGAAAAGGTTTCCGAGACCTCCCAGATCAGCGCAACGGTTGGTGAAAAGACCGCCGTCACGGTCACGGGCGCCGCCGCCAACAATACGGGCAGTGCTGTCGACGACCTTGAGGCCGTTGCGCAGTCTGTTGCGGTCACGACGAAGAACGAGAAGGGCGAGACGGTTGAGAAGACCATCACGGTCACGCAGGAGGCCGACGAGATTCATGACGGCGCCACGGGTTCGGTGACGTTCGACGAAACGGGCAAGAGCGACGTTACGGGCGTCAAGACCAGCGCCAACGTCAATACGCACGGCATTGCCGAAATGACGGTGCTCGGCCTTCAGATCTGGCGCAACGAGATCAACGACATGAACAAGCGCCTCGGTGAGCTGCGCGATTCGACCGCAGAGGAAAACGGCGTCTGGGCCCGCGCCTACCACGGCAAGGCCTCCGGCGGCTTCCTCAACATCGAGAACAAGTACACGGCCTTCCAGTTCGGCTACGACCGTCAGGTTGTACCCGGCACCTGGATCGGCGGCGCCCTTTCGTGGACCGACGGCAGTAGCGATTTCAGCGCGGGCGGCGGCGACAATTCCGTGCTGGCGCTCACGGGCTACGGCTCTAAGCTCTGGGACAACGGTCTTTACCTTGACGTGACCGCGAAGTACGGCCGCATCAAGAACGAGTTCGACATCGTCTCGAACGTGGGTCGCACGACGGCCGACTACGACACGAACGCCTTCTCGATGTCCGCCGAAGCGGGCTGGCGCCTCTATCCGCTGCACAACGCCTTCTTCGTTGAGCCACAGGTCGAGGTGATGTACGGCCATGTTGAGAGCGTAGACTACACGACCTCGACCGGCGTCAAGGTCGAACAGGACGCTGCCGACACGCTCATCGGTCGTGCGGGCGTGGTGCTCGGCGTCAAGTGCCCGAATGACCGCGGCAACGCCTACGTGCGCGCGTCGGTCCTCCATGATTGGAAGGGCGAGACCGAGTACAGGTTCGGCAAGGACGGCGCCATGCGCACGAACTCGGGCGACTTGGGCGACACCTGGACCGAGTACGGCATCGGCGCGAACTTCAACGCCACGAAGCAGGTCCACGTCTATGCGGACGTGGAGGCGACGAGCGGTGCTGAAATCGACACTGACTACCGCGTCAACCTGGGCGTGCGCTACGCCTTCTGATGACCCTACGGGCAGCCGCCTCTCGACTGCCTGAATGAGAAAGGAGGCCTCGAATCCCCTGTGGGTCGGGGCCTTTCAATTTGGTTCCCATAAGGGAATGGTGTGGCGGTGCAGGGCACGCGAAATTTCCATTTCGTTCAACTGGCGCGACGAAAAGGCGTTCTTCGGGACTGAATCGGCACCTGCTGCGGGCGTTACGGGCAGTCGAAAACGTCAGCACGGGCGTCTGCTCGGACTCGACGTTTTGACCGGCTGAAGGCCCAACAGAGTGACAGAGGGACGGCAACGACTGCTTACAATTGTAGGGTGGTTTGCCGATAAAAAGTCCGAAAAATAAGCCCCCGGCGGTTGCAGAGGGCTGTGGTTGCATCTTAACTCAAGACAGCATCAGCTCTGAAACGGGGCTAGTGGTAGCTTGAGAGCTACGAGTTACGCAATCGCGTGTTTAAGCGGAGGCCTCGCTGCCTTGGTGCTGTCGAGAGAAGCCTCAAATGCTATTGAGCCGATTCCCTGCGTTCGATTCGCCTGACGAGATGTCTGGGTTTGGCAGCGTACCATGCATCAAAAACTTGTCTAATGGTGTGGCGCATATAGTCGGCTGGAGTGGAAAGCTCGACGCCCTTGCGATGGAAAAAAGAAATGGTCAATGGCGGCAAAGCAAATAAGGATGCCGGCAATGCCGAGACTCGATTTTCATATCTCTCATCTTCCGCTACGCTCAAGGGGGAGAGGCTGAGAGCGTTGTGACGTCCGTTAAGCGCATCAATGCCGTAAAAATCGCAGATGGTCAGGCTGCGAGGGGCTGTAATGCCGATTGAGTTGAGCTTGGACAAAAGCAGCGGTTCATCGCCAACAGTCGTCAGCCATTCGCACGAGGCAAGTTGATGGTGAACATCGGCGTTGGGCTTGAAGATTGGATGTGAAGCAGAGGCGATAACGCCTTGGTCTACTTCAAAGAGCGGCTCTTCTTCAAGAGCTGCAAGTGATTCACGCTGATGGTCGCCGATCATGACAACGGACAAATCCAGTTTGTCCGTCACGAGCTGTGAGAGGCAGTCGGTTAGAAAACCGCTGCTGAAAATGACTTTAGTCTCAGGAAAGCGGCTTCTGAAGTGCGTCATGGCATCGGCAAGAATGCAGGGCGGCAAAGTCGGCGTTACCGATAGGCGCAGCTTGTCGAAATGGCCTGTTGCTATGGCTGAGACTGCTGCGGCAGCCTTGTCGGCATTGGCGACAATGGTTTCCGCATATGGCAGAAGACTTTCACCAGCTTCGTTGAGCCTGAGCCCTTGGGCGCTTCTTTCAAAGAGCGGGCTACCGAGTTCCGCTTCCAACTGGGAGACGGCTTTGGCGACGGTTGACTGTGTGAGATTGAGTTCAACGGATGCACGTCTGACACTTCCTGTCTTTACAACAGCCAAAAATGCCTTGACCTGGCGAATTTTCATCGGAATCTCCGTTGTGCATAAAGGAACGGGGGTTGCGTCATAAAGACCCGGCAATTGAAAGGATCTTAACCGCCATTGATGACGGCAGGGGATCAAGACAGGGTAAACCCGATGGCCGCTGTGACATGAAGAAGGCGTCAGGTTCTTCAATGCAGGAAGCCTGACGCCTTTGGGAGGATTGATAATCAGAATCGATGAACGATGCCGGCCGTGAATTCATAGCCGTTGGGCTTGGCTTCCATGGCGGCGGTTTCGACCTTTTCCTGAGACCAACCGGTCATGGCGTAGACGGCGGTGCGCTTCGAGATGGCATAGTCGTAGCCGAGGGCCGCGATCACGCGCTTGAAGTCGACGTCGATCTTGTTTTCCATGTCGCGGTAGCCGATGCTGGCCTTGGCAACACCGCCGAGCGCCGGGACGTTCACGCCAAGGCTGACGCCGTAGCCGTCAACGAAGCCGTAGCCCTTGCCGCCGGTTACGGCCATGATGCCGTCGGTGCCGACGCCGCCGCGGAAGGCGGGAAGCTCCTGGTCGCCGAAGAACTGCGTAAATGCGAGGAGTCTTACACCGCCGTCGAACGTGTAGTTGCCGCCGACGGTGACGGTCCATCCGTCGTCCTTGCTGGCGGCCGCGCCCGTGCGGTACGTGCCGTACATCGTCGTGTCGGCCACCACGATGGCTTCAACGGCGCCGGCCTTGTAGCGGGCGGCGACGGATGCATAGCGGTCGGATTCGCCGCCACGTCCTTCGGTGCTTGTGGTGAGGCCGGAACTCTTGAAGGAGTACATCGCGTAGCCCGTCAGACCGGCAAAGGTCGGGGTCACGTAGCTGATCGCATTGTCGACGCGGGTCCAGGAAGATGCGGAGATGCAGCTGGAACCGAAAGCCTTCGTGTAGTTGGCAAACAGAGGATCGATGGCGCGGAAGAGGCCGTCGGCGCCGAGTGTGCTGCCGAAGAGCGGGAGAACGCCTGCGGAGACTTTGCCGAAGGGCCCTGTCAGGTCGACATGGGCTTCACGGCCAAAGAGCTTGCCGGTCTGGTCGAACTGACCGTCGTCGGACTTGAAGCCGGATTCGAGAACGAAGCCGACCTTGTAGCCGTTGCCGAGATCTTCGGAACCGCGAAGGCCGAAGCGGGAGCCGAATTCCTTGGCGTTTTCCATGGAGAACGTGTTGACGCGGTCGTGGCCGGCAACGTCTGCATCGCTCGAAACAAAGGAGAGGCTGGTGTCGATGACGCCGTAAACCTGCACGTCGGCAGCGGTGCTCGGGAGTGCAGCAAAAGCGCACAGCGCGCCGGCGACTGCCATGGATGAGAACTTTGTGTTATTCATGACTCATTCCTGAATGTCGGCTGCATGCATCCCGGTGCATGCAGCCGGTTGGTGATGTTAGAGGTTGATAGAGCAGGGCGCTTTTTTTAGGCGGCAGCCAATTCACGACCGACCAGCCACCCCCAGGTCGCGGCGCGGCCCGCGCACATGCCGGCAATAAGATTGGGATAGGTGTTGGCAAAGTAGCCGCCGCTGTCCTGTCCGATCACGTAGAGACCTGGAATAGGATGACCTTCCGTGTCGATGGCATTCATGTGCGTGTTGATCTGGATGCCGTCGAGCGTGCAAAGCGAGTAGCCGGCATTCTTGACGCCATAGAAAGGCGGCTTTTCAAGCGGGGACAGACGGAAGGATTCTTTGCCGAAATCTTCGTCCACGCCCTTGTGTGCGAGATCGTTGTAGCGTGCAACCGTCTTCTTGAGGGCTTCGGGCGGCAGACGAAGCTTGCGTGCAAGCTCTTCGATCGTATCGGCCTTCTGTACGAAGCCGTCGGCGATCAGCTTGGGAAGAACCGTGGATTCGATGAATTCCCATGCGAAAATCGGACGCGCGCCGTTGGGGTGCGGATGCAGGCGAGAGCATCCGGCCATGCGCGTATGCTGAACAAAGTCCGTCCACGTGGAGTCGAAAAGCGAATAGTGGCAGTGTCCCTTCTGGTATTCGTCGGCATGAAGAATGCCTTCATAAGTGCCGGACTCATTGAAGAATCGTTCGCCGTCGGCATTCACCTTGAGCCACGGCTGGCTGCCGGGCCAGAACGTACCCATGTCGGTCTTCTTCATGGCTTCGATGCCGGGTTCCTGATCTGGACGAAGCGCGCTGCGGTCAAACTGTGCCATGGAATGGGTTTCGTCCATCTTCGCGCCAACCCACAGACAGGCACGAATGCCGTCGCCCATGGCGCCGGGCATGGACTTGTTGCCGCCCAGAATTCGAAGATTCCAAGGCTGAAGGGCCTCTAGCATGTCATAGTTTCGGCAATATCCGCCCGTTGCAATCACAACACCTTTGGAGGCGAGGTAACGAACATAGCGGCCGTCCGAGTTTTCTGCGATGCAGCCGGTGATGCGGCCGTTTGCTTTTTCCAGTTTCACCATCTTGGTGTTGTAGTGGAATTCCGCACCGTGCTTGACGGCATAATCGTAGAGAACAACGTTGCCATTGAGGCGCTTTTGGCCCTTCTGATTGTTTTCCCAACGGGCCTGCGGCCATCTCGGCGTGTGGCACGTCGGGATGGCGGGATAACGCGTGTTTTCGACATTGTCGACGGTTTCATGCCAAAGTTCGACGCCTCGTTCGGCAAGGCGGTCGCCGTACCAGTTCATCACTTCGCCGGAACGTTCGGCAAACGTAAGGTGGAGACGCTGGTCGACATGGCCGCCGGCCGCCTGGGTGGCAAGGGTGACGAAGTCAAACTTGTTGATGTTGGTACCCCACTTCTTCTGGTAGCGGGATCCGATGGCGGCAAAGCCTTCGCGTACGCCGGTGCCGACGACAAATCGATCGATGCCGATCACCTTGGCTCCGCTCTCGGCGGCGCTGGCAACGGCAAACATGCCGCTGGTGCCGCATCCGACAACGAGGATTTCGGTTTTGACGGTCTTGACAATGTCCTTCTCGTCGATGACAGGCGGCTTGCCGAGCCAGTCGCCGGTCTTGGACGCTTCTTCAGCCGTCTTTTCAGTAATGACTTCAACGGGAATCTTGCCCTGAGCCTGTTCAATGCACTTGCGGGCCGCACGCGTAACGGCGTTGGAGGTCACCGTAGCGCCGGAAACGGCATCGATTTCGGCACCCTGAGAGGCGAGAAGGGCCTTCTTGAGCTTTTCAGCAGCGGCCTGGCCGATGGAAGGCGTTTCACTCGACGCATCAATCACGACGTCAACGATGCGGTCGGTTTCAAAAGTCATGCTGACGCGGACATCACCGGCGATGCCGGCAGCCTTGGCAGTATAGGTGCCGGGTTTGTAAAGGCCCGCCGGAGCGGCGTGAACGGCGGCGGCAGCCAGGGTGGCACTGCCGGCAAGGCCTGCGCGAAGCAGCTGGCGCCGAGAAAGGTTTTGCGACATTTGGTCTCTCCTGTGTAGATATGTGTCCTTTCGAAGAAATCATCTTCTCGAACATGAGATCATCATAGAAGAATCAATATCGGCTTTGTTTGGACAATTTTTCCCCCTGTTCGCTAATTGCGAACTCTCGTGAAAACCCTTGAGTTGCCACTTTTTCCGTCGAAGCTTCCTGCGACCTGGTCGTCCTGCGCCGTCTTTACAACAGGCGTCGTCGATAACAAATAACAAAAGACTCGCCGGATGAAAACGGATCCGGCGAGTCTTGAGAATGACGTTAGCGCGGCATGAGTTGATGTTCGTCACTTCATGCTGCTGCTTTCGGCAAATTACAGCTTGTTCTTGGCGGCGGACAGGCCTGCCTGGCGGCCGTTCACGAGGCAGTCCATGACGGCGCAGGCGCCGATGCGGACGGCGCCGTGAATGCCGTCGACGCATTCGCCGGCCGCGAAGAGGCCGGGAATCGGCTGATCGGTTTCAACGTCAAGCACGGCGGTCGCGACGTTCGTGGCCATGCCGCCCATGCAGTGATGGACCTTCGGGCTCATTTCGGAGACGTAGAAGGGCGCTTTGCCGATAGGCTTTGCTTTCTTGTCGAAGCGGCGGCCGAAGTCGGCGTCCTTGCCGGCTGCGTGAGTTCGTTGTAGCGGGCGAACGTGGCTTCGAGCGTCTTCTGATCAAGCTTGTTGGCGTCGAAGAGCTCCTCGATGGCGAGGCAGTCGATGTCGAAGCGAAGCGGGGTGACGGGACCGGGACGGCCCGTGTCGAGCACGCCGACGCAGCCCGTGTAGCCGCCCATGCGCTCGAGGAGGGCTTCGGAGACGCCTGCGGCGCGGGCGAGCTCAATGGCGGCCTCGACCTCTTCGGGCTTGCGGGCCATGACGGCGTCGGGATTGATCACCTGAAGGCCGTCGTTTCGAATTCGAGCCTGCCTTGTTCCGGATTCATGTGGAAGCTGCGGCGGTCCTCGACCATGCGGTCAACGTATTGTTCAGTATGTGCGGTCATGTTGATGTCTTTGAGACCCCGGTTCACGCGGATAATAAAACTCAATCGGTTTTGACACCTGTCGATTTTAGGCGGCACATGCTGAAGAACTGAATCGGATTAACCCTTTGGGCGGGCCTTTGTGAAAGGTTCGGACAAATGGAAGCAGGGTCTTTACGTACCCTATCCCGACGAAGCCGCCTGAAATCGATCGATTGCAGCACACAATGCCTGATTCGGGACGCAACCTTGGTTCAAGGTCTTGCGGCGCAAGGGTTCGGGGAGCGGGGAGGGTGTTTTCGGCAGTCAGCCTGCGGGAGCGGCGAAGGCACGATTTTCGGGAAACGGAACTCAGGGAAAATGGGGAGATTACGTTTTGCGCGAGCGTGAAAACCCGAGTAGTCATATTTGAGCGACATGGGTATGCTCACTTCTGCCGGCACGACCAGCCGGTTTGAAAGGAGCTAAAAAAAATGAATTTCATGAAGACTCTGGTGGCCGCCTCCGTGGCCGGTGCGATGATGGTAGGTGCGGTGTGCGCCCAGGAAGACTCGCTGCGTCCGCGCGAATACGGCATCCAGTTCGGCGTCCTGCAGCCGGGCCAGAACAACGCCATCACTGACGTTGAAGGCGTGCTCGTCGGCCAGGTGAACGTGCATGACGACAAGAAGGGCGCTCATACGGGCGTGACCGCGATTCTTCCGCACGGTGGCAACCTCTTCAAGGAAAAGGTTCCTGCGGGCATCTTCCTCGCGAACGGCTTCGGCAAGATGACGGGCTATCCGCAGGTGAAGGAACTCGGGAACATCGAGACGCCGATTGTCCTCGTCAATACCCTCAACGTGGCCGCAGGCCTTGACGGCATCATCGACTATACGTTCTCCTTCAAGGAAAACGGCGACTGCCGCAGCGTCAACGGCGTGGTAGGCGAAACGAACGACGGCGGCATCAACGACATCCGCGCGCGCTTCCTCACCTCCAAGGACGTCCTCAAGGCCATCCAGACCGCCAAGTCCGGTCCCGTTGAAGAAGGCGTCGTGGGCGCAGGCTCCGGCACGAAGGCCTTCGGCTTCAAGGGCGGCATCGGCACGTCGTCCCGCAAGCTGCCCGCGAGCATGGGCGGCTACACGGTCGGCGTCCTCGTTCAGACCAACTTCGGCGGCTTCCTCAATGTTGACGGCGTCGCCGTAGGCGAAAAGCTCGGCGGCTATCCGTGGCAGAAGGAAATCGAATGCGCCGACGGCTCGATCATGATGGTCGTCGCCACCGACGCTCCGATTGATGCCCGCAACCTCGAGCGCGTCGCCAAGCGCGCCTTCATGGGCCTCGCCAAGGCGGGTGGCATCGCCTCGAACGGTTCGGGCGACTTCGCGATCGCATTCTCGACCGCCAGGGAAAACCGCGTTCCGCACAACACTAAGAAGCTCGAGAAGCTCCAGAACGTCAACGTCGCCAATGACGACATGACGCCGATCTTCATGGCCACGATCGAGGCCACCGAAGAAGCCGTCGTAAATTCGCTCTTCAAGGCGAAGGACGTCAAGGGTTACAACGGCAAGGTCACCAAGGCGCTTCCTGTCGACCAGGTCCTCGAAATGCTCAAGGCGGAAGGCAAGATCGTCAAGCAACCGCGTTAATACGTAATCAAGCCCTCGTCAGGGAATTGAACGCCAGTGAAGGCTCCGACAAGCGTCGGGGCCTTTTTCGTCATGTGGAACAATGCAGGTGAATCTCTGTTCGGCCGGGCGCTTGTGACGTGCAAAACCGCCCGAGCTCGTTGCTGTGAGCTCGGGCGGTTTCTGAAGCCGACTGTCCGTGATGAGCTAACGGGTCATCATTTGGAAGTCAGTTGATGCGGGCTGGAAGTCAGAAAGCGTGGCGCACGCCCACGGTGGCGCGCCAGTCTTCGTCAAGATAGCCGCCGCTCGTGCGTTCGACATCGGCCCACACGTAGGTCGAATCCGTGAGGTTGAAGTTGGCTCCGAGGCCGTATTCGACCCACGTATCCTTGCCGTCGATGTCATAGACCTTGCCGTTGCCGCCTATAACGGCGTTGTCGCCCAGAAACTCATGCACTGCGGAGACGCGCAGATAAGCCGTGTTCCCGTTTTCAGGACAGCGCATGCCGAAGGCAAAGCCCGCACGTCCCATCAGACTGTCGGCGTCATCGAAGCGATAGGTCGAGCCGTCGGAGAGCGAGAGAACGTCTGCATCCACATGCGTGTAGGCGAGTTCAACCTGAGGTTCAAGATAGAAGGACTTCGAAAGGTCGAAGCGCCAGCCGAACTCTCCGGAGAGCGCGGTGACGATGTTGTCCATCGAACCCTTCTTGTTGCCGTCGACGGTCATGTCGGTTTTGGCCGTGCCGAGACGAGCGACGACGTCGGCAAACTGACCGTTCTCACCCATCCAGAGACCGTAGGCCGCAAGGCTGTAGACGTCCATGTCAGCTTTACCGCGCCTGTAGTCGGCATCGCTCATCGTGTAGGAGAAGGCCACGCCGAAGCGGGGAGCGCCGGCGGTCGGCACGGTGTCGACGCCCACCTGGATCGTGTGGAAGTCGTTTTCGAGTCCGCTTTCGGCGGAGAGCCTGCCGCCGTCATAGCGTGCCCAGGCACCCGACGTCTGCTTCATCGAACGAATGTCGCCCATGCGCTTGTGAACATCATTCGTGAGGATGCGGTTAAGGGCCAGCGGAGCAATAGTGGCAAGTTCGAGGGTGGACTGCATCACGGAGTTCGGGCCTGTGGAGTGCACCTTGGCTTCGCTGTCGATGATGAAGCCTTCGTTGTACATGCCTTCGTCAACCTTCATGGTCGTCTCAACGCCCTCAGCGGCGACATTGCCGAGAAGTTGCTTCGCCTGGTCGCTTGTTACGTCGTCGGATGTAAGGTCCTTCGTCAGGTCCTCGTTGGCGAGCTTCACCGTGAGGGAGGAGTCGGCGTCGGCAGAATCAACCGTGAAGGTGCCGGCCTGCTGGCCTTCGTCAGCGGTGAGATCCGTGGCGAGGCGAACCGTGCCGGAACCCGACAGCTTCTCAACAGTAGCGTTGACCGACTTGTCGGTAATATTCACCACACCGCTATCGAGCACAAGGCTGTTGAGCGCAACAGCACGCTGACCGTTCTGAGCCGTCGGATCGGTCGAAACAATGGCCGTCGGCGTCCACTGTGCGCCGTTCTTGACGGTGAGCTTCATATCGGTCACGGTCAGTTTGTCGCTCTCAACATTGTCAGGAAGACCAGCCCAAGCGACAACCGTGTTGCCGATCCAATAGGAATTGGCTCCCGCAAGAGTCACGTCGACATTGGCATTAACGCCCGTACCTGACGTTTCAGCATCATAGTCGAACACCACGTCGCCGTTGATCTGCGTGGAATACTTGCCGTCCTTGTTGATTTCGATCGATGCATCACCGCGAGCAAGGAGCGCATGGTCGGCAGTAATGACCGTATTGCCTTCGATATTGACCATACCCGTACTCATAACGGACAGTCCCATCGATTTCACACCTTCAATCGTCGACCTAGCCTCAATGTTAACGGCGCGCCCCTTGATGTTCAGAGTAGCCTTCTTCTCTGGATCCATTTGATTGGACGCAACCTGTACCGCTCTGACGTCCGAGCCGCCCTCTGCGTAGATGCTGATCGTCTCCCCATTGAGATTCACCTCGCCAGCCTTCTTCGGAACAATCGTGGAGTTGCCGCCTTTGAATTCATTACTGAAAACCCAAACACCGATGGCTTTCTGGGCATCGGTGGACACCGCTCGAATCGAAACATTAGAACGACCATCTCCCACGTTGATCAGGGAATTTGATGCAGCATGAATACCGACGGCATCGGACTTTGCCTGTGCATCAATGTTGATTGAAGCTGCCGTTAAATTAATTTCTGATATGTCATTCTCATCCTTGCCGTAAGCCTGCAGGCCCTTAAAGACATTTGTGACGGGTACGTCGGCTTTGGCTGAAGCATCGAGCGAGGCAATCGTAATCGAATTGGTGAATTCATTACCAATGTTCACCTTGCCGCCGTAAACGACCTCAACCCCCGCTGCCTCACTTCCTGCAGCAGTCAGCTGAATGTCTTTCGCCGCCAAGTTGATAATGGCGGTACCAGACTCACTATCTATCGTACCCCGAATAGCTGCAGTCTTGATCGCAGACGCCCCGCTCGAAACCGCGCTGATCTTTACATATTGGCATTACTAATGGAGATTGAAGAATCGCGCTCATACCCACTTGAACCTGCCTCTACAAGCAGGCCATACGTTTCTGCCGTTGCCTTATCTGCTTGGTTTTTCACATCGATGACAACATCGTCTGCTGCGATATTGACCTCGGCATTGCGCTTCGTCTTAACGCCGTAGGCCTTAGAGCCAATGGAAGATATCGAGAGGTCTTTAGCTTGAACATCAACTGCGGTTTTTGCTCCTTCCGCAGCAATGCCGAAGGAGAAGTTGCTGCCGTCGGAAGAAATCTGCAGTGTCTCAGCAGCCGCCAATTCAACATTGACATCAGTTTGGAGCTTGACAGAGCTGTCCGATCTGCTTTTTGCGTAAATTCCTCGAGCCGTCTCGTTTGATTTCGTATCCAAAATGATGTTCTTGCCTGCTACACGAAGCAAATTGTTGTAATCGCTGCCCGTTTTACTTTCAACAGACAAGCCGGCTACGCTCTTGTTGTCACTGCCATTTATGGTCAACGTGTTGCCAGCATTGATGATGACGCTTCCTGTTGTATCTTTTTTGATATAGGCGCCTGCTTTTTTGACTGTGAAGGTGAGGTCGCCTGCGGAATTGATGGTCGCGGTGTGCCCGTTTTCTGCTGCGACACCGTAATCTACGTTTTCAAACGTGTTTTGATCTTCAATAATCAGGTCTTGTGAATTCGCATGAATCCCATAGGTAGAGGCGTTGGCGACTCCCATTGGGAACAACGAAGCCAAAGCAACCGTTATTAGCAACGGCTTAAAGGGCAAATTATTGTGCATGATGAACTTCCTTTCAACCAACCCAGATATCATCCAGGCTCATAGTGGAAGAATGAACTGTTCACTGATGGGGGGTAGGGTTATCCCTTAAATTTGATAGAAACGCAACACTACCCAACGTTTCCAAATTCTCGATACAAAGAGAGCGTCAGAAATTCTGGCTCTTCCGACATTTTTGGGAAATGAGAGTTTGTCGGGTTCCCTCATCATAGGGGTACGCCCCCTGCCACCGTTTGTTACACGCGTAGGATCCGCCAAAATCAAGATCTCTTTTATCGAGATCAAGATGATCAATTGAACCGCGGCTCATACTGCCTACCTCAGCAGCGGCCTCAACAAATCCGCCTTCCATCGCACCCGCCTGCATGAGTTCCTCCAAGCAGACGATGCCCTGCCGGACCTCTGGGTGCTCTACCATCAGTTCCGTCGAATCGAGAAGCAAACGGTTACGTCCGTTCCACGCTCGAGCTCCAAGCTGATCAAGGTCGTTGGCGAACTTCGTTCCCCAGTCACTTCTCGTGTTCCTGCGAAAAGTCGGATTCCGCAGGTTTCGCTTCAATTGGAACTCCCCGGTGGCGCACGTCTGAACTTTGCCACCGCAGCTCCTGAACAATTCGCCGCAGCCCTCATTCGAATGACGTCGGAGGTTGTCCGATGACGCCCTTCGACTTTTCCAAAATCCCCAATGTCACTCTGATCGTCTGTCCAGTCGACATGTGTTCCGGGTTCGATAAGATCGTCAAAATGCCCCGGTAATGCGTAATAAAGCCCCATAAGGGAATTCAATATTAATGCAGGCTCCGGCATGCGTCGGGGCCTGCATTGCTTTTGCAGCCAGGGAATCAAGTTTTGCTCGCACCGGCTGGCTGGAAAGCGGTACGGCGGGTGAGGAAAGGGAGAGGCTGAACACTGTTCAGATGGAAGCGCTCTATGTTTCAGGCTGCTGAGGCAAGAGGCGGCGTGAAAACCGGTTGGGGACAGCAAATAGAAGGAGAGGATGGTTGGTGCGCGAAAGCAGACTTTCAGTCAGCTGGGAAGAGATGCGCAGCCGCATCGAGGGTCGCAGTGGGAAAAAGTCAAGGGAGCGGAAGAAGGGAGGAGCTGCTCCCTCGCGACCTTGCGGTGCGAGGGAGCGTTCCTTCTGGTCTACTGAGGGGACCGATTACTTGGATGAACGCCTGGGGCGCTTGAGCGAGACGGTGGAAGTTCCGCACTCCTCCTCTGTGTCGGACTCGTCTTTTTTACGGCGGGCCTTCGTAGAAGCCACCTCTTCCATCGCTTCTTTGCTGGGCGTCTCAAGCTTTGAGCCGTGCTTATGCCTGGGTTCCGCGATCAGGATCGAAGCTGCCAGTTCGTCCTCGGTGATGCCGAGGGCTTTGCACAACTTGACGGCGCACGTCGTGGTGCAAGTGCGGGTTTTGGCAATCTTCATGATGTGGTGTTCCGTGAGGCCTGCGGCTGCAGCGAACTCCTTGTACGTAGTGTAGTTGCGCTTCGTCATGAGAAGCTTAAGGGATTTGGGGACGGGATCGAAATCCGAGGCTACAAGTACCGTCCTGATTTCTTCAAGGGACACATTCAGGGCCTGGGCAAGCTTCATCCCCGTCGAGTCCGTGCAGCGGCGATGGAGGGAGATCGTATTCATGGCGATCGGGTCGAAGCCGTGGACCTCGCTGAAATGGTTCAGCGTCTTGTAGCCATGCTTGACAACGCACTCCTTAAGAGTGTCGGCGGGCTCGGCGACGACGGTGCTGGGCTTCGAGCAGGAGGGCAACGTGAGCGCCGCGTGCGCTTCCATCATGAAGGCCGTGTCGAGACGGAGGTGGAAGGTGATGAGGGCAAGCTCATCCGGGCAAAAGACCTTGCTCTGGAGCATGTCCTCGACCGCGGACATGTCGAGGCGAAGCTCCTGACAGAGCATCTCAACGGTGAGGCCGGCTTCATGCAGGGCACGATGAATGACCAGGTTGAAGTAGTCGGCGGTATCAATCGGGAACCTGGGACCGTTCAACTGGATGGTCGCGTAATGAACCTGTTGACGGTCGATGGCGTCGAGAGAATTCAGAGTAGGCAGTTCAAACATGGAGCTACTGAGGATTAGGTTGATGGGAGGAGAAGCGAAGTCGAAATGACGAGACGGCACCGGGAGCGATTTGGGCATTGTGGGCTTAAAACGACTGTGTATCCGTCGGATGAATGCCGGGCTGTGCGCCGGCCGTTGTGCGCAGGTGCTGCCTGCGGAGACTCGTCCTGTCGGGAGAGATTTGAGAAGGACGGGGAGGTGCCAGTGGTTGTATCGGGAGAGGGCAAAAATTGTTCATGATGATAGTCGATGCAATCACGATTTTGTATATATGGAAAATGTGAATAAAAATACGTCTAAGTGCGGATGAGTCGATGTCATCCATTCAGTAATTGCACTCTACTACAGGGTGAAACAAAGATCAAATCCACTGGGCGTCGGTAACTTCCTTTTAGACAGCTCTGGGGTGGTGATTAATTGGGTGTTTCATGAGTTGGTCGCTGGTTAGCGATCGCTTAACTTCGGCAGTGGCTCAGGCTTTGACAACGAATACACTATTTGCCCAGAAGTTACTAGGAAAATAGGTTGAGGCCCTGAAAAAATGTTAAAGGCAGGATTTCTACCTAAGTAATCACCCTAGAAAAGGGCGGGTTATGAATGATGCGTTTTTACCACACTGTTTTTGACGAAAAGGTGAGAGGCGATACTTTGTCAAGAAGGCGAGCACAGGAAGGAGGTGAATTTGGGAGGGCCGGAAGGAAGGGAATGTGCGCTTTCAGTGAAATCAGAACCCATGAATTGGTCTCAGTGACCTCGGTCTGTAAGCTTTAGGCCTCTTGGCAGTGTCGCCTTCATTCGCGGTGAGGACGTCACCTTAAAGCGGTACAAGCCGCCCTGAAGTACGTTGCTGAGTGACCGTCCGCAGCAGATGGGGTGAAATCATGGTAAAACCGTCGCATCACACTTGGGAAGGCAAACACCGACTTGTCGGTTGGGTAATCCTGTGACTTGTCTAGGTCCCGTGCTTGATTCCATGGCATTTGAAGAAGACAAGCAGGCGGCGAAGGATACGCTGCTCGCGCCGACAGACAAGCGCGTGGACATGTACCGCAACTGTCTGATTGAGTTGAAGGCGGCTCTGACAAACGAGCAATGGAATCCGAATCCGTACGAGATCAGGCTGACAGTGCCGGCGCCGGGCGAACTCGACTTCCTTGAGGAGCGCGAGGCGTTTCGTCGTGCACAGTTCGCGGCCTTCCTGCACATCCTTCACACGGACGACATGGGACTCTGGTTCAAGTTTCCCGAGCTTCTCCTGGCGAAGATCCGTTGCGGGGATGAGGCGCATCCCCCTGATCCGACGTTCGTTTCCCGCGTCATGTATCTGGAGGCGGCGCTCCTGCTCAATGAGCGTTGCTACGACGAAGAGTGGAAGGCCCGCATTGCGGAGTACTTTGAATGCCGCTGGCCGGAGTACAGGGGCGAGCGAGTCAATCAGGCCCTGATCGACCGATGGATGGACTGGCTCGCCCGCCCGCTCTTGCTGAGGCCGCACGCGCCGTGACGGTTTGAAATGAACAAGGCGCTCACTTGCGTGAGGGTTGCTGTTTGATGCAGAGCTTCTCGCTCCGACCCCTGCGGCGTACGTTTGTCCGATTTCGGCAACTGCTCTTCAAACTCTAACTGAAGAGGAGCGTCTCTGGGTTGGAGTCTCGAATCCTGCATTTCTCTTCATCCTGGTTGCCTCTTCCTCAAGAGACAACTCGTCCCTGTGCGCCTTTCCGTCAGCATGCCCCGTAATCCAGAGACGTGCTACAACACTTCTACATCAGAGAATCGTGACCCAATCCCAGCACTTCCAAAAACGGCGGATGAGGACGGAAGCGGATGTCAGATGAGAATAGGAAGCGAGGAGACCTTAGGGCCGGGGCATCTCCACATGGCGTGTTGCGGTTTGGTATCAGTGGAACCCCTTAGATCGGGACAATCATTCGCGCATGTCTTTGTCGGCTGTTCGGTACGTAGTCTGATTTGTCGTGGCAGAGTAAGTGGAAAAGAACTTGTCGTGATTAGTGTTCGGGATTGTCGAGATTGAGAGTCTGGGGCGGTAGGCTTGAAGGTCGGGGGCTTTGATGGTGTGGGGACTGGGTGAATTAACTCCCATGCCTGTGAATCGAAGAAGTCGAGAACGGCTCAGATCCAAAAGCTTCCTGATCACATGGCTTGACTGTCAGGGATCTTACCGATGTGGATGGATTTGGATCAAGTGCGAAAACATCTCATTCACGGTAAAATGCCAAATTTGAATCGATTTCTTTCAGGGGCTCGCCTGATAACCGCAAAAGAACAGGGTGGTCGATGACCGAACAATACAACTTCAACGTCGATGAAAACGGCGAGGATGCGCTTCTGTACTTTCTCAAGCATGGCATGAAGAAGGAGTTCGATGAGGCTCTTGCCGCCGGGCATGATCCTTTCGTCCCGTCGCCGTACGGACAGTGTTGCGCCGGCCTTGCCGGAGGGACTGGATTCCTCGAATTCGAGAGGTTTGAATCCTTGGACTGGGCGTTTGATGAAACAGAAACCATCAAGACTGCCGTATACCCGACACCTCAGTTTCTGAGGCACGCTTCCGAGAGTCGTCTTGCATACACGCTCCCCTATTTGTCGGGAGTCCACCGTGCTGCGGCAATGGGTAACTGCGATGAAATCGAACGCCTGAAGGATCACGTCAATGAACGTGATGCCTTCGGCTATCTGCCTCTGATCTACGCGGTCGGTTGTTGCAAGCGGGAAGCCGCGGCCCTGTTGGGCAAGATAGGCGGTCACCAGGACGCGCGCCAGGGAAGTCTGCTCCTGAAGCCTTACGACGTTGTGTCGGGAGGTCGATACAGCCTTCCTATTTCCCTTCAATATCTTTGGCCGTCCCTCAAGACCGTCCGGCCGGAGGATTCTCCCGCCAGAAACGCAGTTACCATCCACCAGGCGGCGGCCAAGGGGGATGTCGAGTTGGTCAGAACGTTGCTCGATCTTGGCGTCCCCGTGGACATCCGAAGCTACAACGGCAGCACGCCCTTGCTGTGTGCAGTCAAATACGGCAGAGATGAGGCCTGCCGGATTCTCACGGAGGCGGGGGCTGATCTTGATGCCGTCAACTATCTTGGTGAGTCTCCCAGATCATTGGTCGATCGGTTCAGGCGAGAACGGGCTTCCGTTCCCATTTTCCAGGGCCAGCATTCGCTTTCGACGAGGTTCCGACTTCTCAACGAAATCGGACTGATCTTTCTCGAGTACGCACTGCAGTTGCTGCCTGATTCGGGCGAAGACTCATCTCCTGAAGCGAGCGAGTCGAAGTCTGCGACTCCCGCTCCTGCCATCCCTGCAACCGTGCAGAAGGGGGGCGCTTCTTCAGAAGAGCACTCTAGCGATGAGAAGGCTGTCGCCCTGAAGGGCGTTGAGTCGAGTGATGAGGGTCGCACTACTGTTGTCGAGCTGACGGATGCGGTTCAGAATGACGAACCGACAAGTCCAGGCCAGTCTGCGGAGGAGAGTCAGCCCGCGGACTCAGGCTCGAGCGTACTCGTGGACCAGATCGTCTCCCTTGTTGTGGAAGGTGCCGCCATCGGCAATCTGCAGCAGGTAATTCATGCCTATTACCTCTTATCTGAGGAAGATCGCTCGAGGATCCCGAAACATCTGGCTGAAGAGGCACTGTCTCTCTCGACACTCAGGGAAATGCTCAGGACGGGGGCCTGGCTTTATCTCAAGGTTGGTCTGCCGGTCGCTCGCATCGACAACTGGGTTGCCGAAAATTCGCCGCTGAATCCCGAGAAGATTATTTCTGAAGGGGATCCGATTCTCATACTTGCATGGATCAAGGAGCATGGCATTTCCGGTGATAATGGCGTCATGTTTGATCTGGCTTGCCAGAGAGAGGATGCACCGGCTGTAGAACTTCTCCTTGCTTTGGGAACTGTCGGAATATGCGGGGGGCTCGGAATAATCGGTGATCAGGTCGGTCAGGAGCTCAAAAGAAGAGCTGACTCCATTGCGCGCCGGCCTGATCTTGTCGACGATGACCTGCTGTTCGCTGTTACGACCGGTAACAACGAGTTCTTAATTGATGCCTTCGAGGCAGGTCTTGATCTTGGAGCGAAGACCAAGCACGGTCTTGATCTTCACGAGGTTGCGAAGAGCTTCGATCTTCCGGAGCTCGCGTCAATGCTTGTCATGCTCGAAAGCGGTGCGAATTCGGACGATGTGCGTGATGCGTTCATTCGTGAACAGTCGTTTGGTTATGTCGAAGGTTCGTGCCATGATTGGTTGAAGGTTTCCTCTGTTGCAACAGGCGGATCCGAGTCTGCTGAAATCTCTGATGAGGAGTATGTAGAAGATGAGGAAACCAACTTCATTCCTCTTGGAGCAGGTAACGGCGATGATGAGCCGGATGTTGGCTCGGGGAAGCAGGTTGCCCGCTCCACAGTCTCTGATGACGAAGATGGTGCCAACGTCGTTGCTCACGTCTCCGAGAACAATGGCTCCGCGAGCACTGGACTGCTGCCTACCATCATGACGGATGATGACGATGAAGAGGAGATGTCCGACTGCTCCATTCCTCTTTGGGCGGGAAGCGTCCATGGCAGTCATGCCGATGCTTCGCAAAGGCAGGCCGTTGATCCGGCACCCGACACAGGGAGTCTCTGCGGCCTGTTCCTGCCGTCCGCCTCCGCCGGTGACGACGAACTGCCGGCCGTGGTTCCGGTTATGTCGACGGGGCGAGCCGAGGTTGCGGAAGGGACCTCTGAGGCTGCTGTGGATGGCCGCGACATGCTTGATCGGATTCTTGTCGCACCCATGCGACCGCGGGTCGAGAAGGAGGTCTGTGACGCACTGGCTTCAGTATTTGCACCGCCCTTCATTGTCGACGTCTTCCTGAAGGCCCAGTCCTGCAGGGATGACGATGAGCTCCGTGCACTCGTCAATGGTGATGACGTCACGCTAGAACTTTTCTGGGCCATGAAGCTCTACGCAGAAGCCAAGGCTGCGACACTGGCGGCTAGGAACTAATGCTTAAACAAACGATTGCAAGATTACTGAAATGGAAATGTCAACTCTCAGGCTCCCGCCTGATCCCGGCTCTCTGTCCGAGTCTCTTCGCGGCATGGGCTATACCCTTCCCACTGCCGTGTCCGACATCATCGACAACAGTATTTCGGCAGAAGCGAAGACGATCAGCATCAGCATGATCAAGGCAGACGAGGAGGTCGAGGCAAGTCTGAAGATTCTCGACGACGGCATTGGAATGACTCGCGACGAACTGGTTCATGCAATGGTGCTTGGTGCCGTCTCACCGCTCGTCAAGCGAAGCAGGAACGACCTCGGTCGCTTTGGTCTCGGCTTGAAGACCGCATCCTTCTCACAGTGCCGGCGACTTACGGTTGTCTCGAAAAGAAACGGCGAGGTTTCGTCATTCAGCTGGGATCTTGACTTTCTGGCGAAGGCACGGGAGTGGTCCCTGATTGAAAACGATCCGGGGGAACTTGCGTTCGAAATCAAGGGTGAAAGCGGCACGCTCGTCGTATGGGACAAGATCGACCGCGTTTCCGCAATGCAGAAGAACGCTCCGGTCGGAGACTGGACTGCTGCCCGCGACAGGCTCAAGCAGCACCTGAGGCTTACCTTCCATCGTTTTCTTGACGACGGTGACATCGTCATCAAGCTCGACGGAACCGTGATCAAGGGATGGGATCCGTTCTTCTCGATGCATCCCGGCAAACCCGTCGACTGTCCCGAGGTGACTTGGCCGATCGGTGATCCGCATCCCAAAGCCAGACTCCAGGCGTTCGTCATTCCGCCGGAGCCCGGCCGCGGCAAGTCGGCAAGTCTCTTCGGACATGATGACGCCCTCAACCTGCAGGGGTTCTTCATCTATCGAGGCAAGCGCCTGATTACCTACGGGGGTTGGCTCGGCCTCAAGGATCTCAGGAGGGACGCCGCCTTCAGATTGGCAAGAATTCGTCTTGATTTTGAAAACGACGGAGATGCTGAATGGCGAGTAGACATCAGGAAGTGCACGGCCAGACCGCCTTCGGAAATGAAGAGCTGGCTGAAGCAGTATGCCGTCAATGCCCGCACCATATCCGAGCGCGCGCTCGAGAAGTCGGGGCAGACAACAGGGACTGAGACGGTTCGGAGCAGTCTCTGGAAGAAGCAGGGGAGGGGGCTACCCGTCCTTCCCGACGGTGGCAACCCGATCATGCAGGCCATGACCGACATTCTCAGGCTTGGCAGGATGACGCCCGAGGTATTCACGGGGTGCATGGAAATGCTCGCCCTTGCGCATCCCGCATCACTTAATTCGGGGCAGAGCTGTCTGCCTACGGAGGATTCCAGGCTCGGTGTCAAAGAGGTTTGGAAAGTCCTGGAAGCGGACTACGGACACGATCAGGCAGTTGACATTCTAAAGAGCACGCCGCCGTTTTCCTATTGGAGCAACCTCATTGACGAGGTCGCCGGAGATTTCTAATGATTACCAAATTCAACGCTGGAAACATCAGCCCCTTTTGTGAGGGCTTTCTGAACAACATCTACGACGGTGCGCAGCGGATGATCGAGGATCGTCTGAATCATCCTGAACATGGCGAGATGGATGCCAGGTTCGTCAAGGAGGCCGTTGAGAGCTCGTGGGCGGCTGAAATGTCGAGTCAGTACGCTCCCCTTCTTCTGAGCATGTTGCAGTCGGGACAGATTCCTGCTGAGCAGGTCGAAAACTTTCACCTCGCCAAGAAGCGCATCATGTCTTCGCTCTTCGGCTTCATCAGGACGAACGAGCTTGCCCCCGTTGTACAAGTGGTGAACGGCGAGGAGTTCGACAACACGCTTCCCGTTTGTGACGGTTACTACTGGACTCTTCAGAAACGCAATCTCGAACGCAAGTACCAGGCACCCGTGGTGGCGTCCATCGACAGACAGAGCTCGCGCGTACTCAAGCACATCCTGATGCCGGAGGGCAAGAACGAATTCAGAAAGATGGGACTCGTGCTTGGGCAGGTGCAGAGCGGAAAGACCGCGAATTATTCGGCACTCATCGCGAAGGCCTTCGACTTCGGCTACAAGCTGATCATAGTTCTTTCGGGCATCCACAACGATCTGCGCAGGCAGACGCAGGAGCGCCTGGACGAGGAAATTCTGGGCTATCACGAATACAAGTACCTCAATGCTCAGGATCTCGGCACCAGAACCGTTTCCTCCTCCCAAAGGTGCGGTGTGGGGCAGGATCCCGATTACAGGTCGGACAGGGCGCCTGAATGTGCGACCTACACCGACGACGACTTCAGGGGGCTTCTCAAGAGCGGGGCGGGAAAGAAAGGTCCCGTGCTCTTCGTCATCAAGAAGAACACATCCGTGTTCAGCAGGATTCTCGAGTATTTCAAGGAACCCTCAAACAACGCGAGATACAGGGAATGGCCCGTTCTCATGATCGACGACGAGGCTGACCAAGCCTCCGTCAACACGAGCAAGGGAGAGCTGGCTTCGGCGACGAACAGGTATATCCGCAGGCTTCTGAAGATTTTCCCCAAGGCCACCTACGTTGGCTATACGGCCACCCCGTTTGCCAACATTCTCATCGATGCCAACAAGGAGACGAAATCGGAGGGAATCGATCTTTTCCCTAAGGATTTCATTGTTCATCTGCCTGCACCAACGAATTACTTTGGACCGAAGCAGTTCTTCGGTGACAACAAGGAGGATGAGGGACTCGGACTTTTCATGGCTGTCTCGGATGAAACGAGTGCCGCACTCACGGGAGTCGGTCGCAAGGGCGGGTCCAAGCGCCGCTGCAAGGTTGTCCTTGATGCGCTTCCGCCCGAGTGCGAGAAGTTCTTCCACCAGTTTCTGATTTCCGCAGCCATCAGGCAGTGGAGGCACAAGAGGGCAAATCCTGAGGCCTGGCGTGATGACGGCTCCGAATCGATGAAGCCGAAGCTTGAGATGAGCATGCTGGTCCATGTGTCCTCGTATGTGAAGGATCAGAAGGTCATCGCCCGCCTCTTCAAGGACCTGGTCAACAACACCCGAGAGCTCATGAAGAGCAATGAACGCGATCGCAGGCGGGTCTTGGAGGCCATGGGCGAGCTTTTTGAGGGGCAGAAAACCGTAACGGAGCAAACGCGGCGCATGCGTGAGGAATGCGACCTGTCATCCGACTGGGCCCTTCCTGATTCACTAGAGTCTCTTGTGCCCGACATCGAGCACGTGGTGGAGGATCTCAGCCTGAAGGTGGTCAACGGTGACAAGGAAATGAGCGAGGAAGTCCAACCTGAGGAGGAATCGTGGGACCGTCCGCGCTCAGCTCCCGTCGTCTTCATTGGCGGCAACAAGCTCTCGCGCGGACTGACCCTCCCCGGTCTCTGTGTCAGTCTCTTCCTTCGCTCAAGCACGATGTACGACACGCTTCTTCAGATGGGGCGTTGGTTCGGCTACAGGGACGGCTACGTCGACCTCTGTCGCATCTGCACCACGACGCACATCATCGAAAGGTTCAGGGCCATCACGGAGGCCTGCCTCGACTTCGAGCGCCAGATCGACCGCATGACCAAGGCCAATCGAAGGCCCGAGAACTTCAGGCTTTCGATCCTCTCCCATACGGGACTTCTGGTGACGGCGAGAAACAAGATGTGTCACGCAGATGACGCCAAGATCAGCTTCAACGGAGAAATTCTCGACTGCCGCGACATCGGCCTGTCAACCGAAGAGCTCGTCAACAACTGGCATGCGGCCAAGCGCCTTTATGGGGCTGCCCAAGAGTCGGGCAGGATGGTCTATGCCTCAAAGGACTACGGCCTTGTCGCTCCTGAATCCACATCCATGTTCATCGGTTCGTCGCGGCATCCTTCGGGTCGCTTATGGAGAGACGTACCCGTTGAGGCCGTGCTTGAATTCCTGGACACCTATCAGTGGTCAGGCGGAAAGACCGACCTTACCCAGAGGGCAGTGGCCAACTACATTCGTACCGTGGCTAGGACTGGTGAAGTCGTGCGATGGAACGTCTTCATCCCCGGCGCGGCCGGAGGGGGCACCTTTGGAATGTCGTACGTTGAACGTACGATGAATGTTCCTTCTGACGGAAGGTCGGGGTGGCTCCGCGCCCTCAAGACGGGCGACCACGAGTACGTGGGCGTCACCGAGGACGTGGTGGAACTCGCGAAGGGCCAGCAGGGGAAGGAGCCCTTGAAGCGAGGCGAACTCTATCGTGCCGTGAGGGAGGCACAGGGCACCCTTCATCCCGATGCCGGGCACCTCATCCTCTACATGATGCGGCCTGCGAGCAATTCGCTTCCGACGGAGAAGTGGTTCGAGGAGGCGAAGTCTGTCGCGGGCGAGTACGTTCCTGCAATTTCGTACTATCTCTGGCTCCCGAAGACGAAGAAAGATCATCAGACCTCGATCGCTGTCTTCAACAATACGGTCGTTCACCAGGACGAGGATGACTGGGATGAGAAAACCCCTGAACTGGAGGATGAGGAATGAGCGCGACCGATTGCGTAGATGTCGAGGGCAGGGACTCCGAGGCTTCTCTTCTCTGGGGGGCCGTGACGAACGGCACCCGCATAGTGGTGAGGGCGAAGCCCGTGCGGATGGATTTCAGGCGCACGCAGGAGGGGGGCGAGGTCATCGACTTCTACTTCCATGGCGGCATCGAGGTGAAACTTGATCCCAGTTCGGGTTTTGACATCGAGGTCTTGAAGGACGACGGGAATACCGTAATCACCATGACGAGGACGTCCAATGGGGAGGGAAGCAGTCTCTTCAAGGCACTGTCAGAAGACCTGATTGAGTTGATGGATTCCTGCGAGGGACTCTCCCACAGTGCCTGCGCGGCAGCAATAGCCGGAAGGATCGATGCGTGGCAGACGTTCATGAAGAAAAGCACCAGGTCTCTTTCAGAAAGCAAGGAGATCGGCCTCTTCGGCGAACTGGTGATTCTCAGGGCGTGGCTTCAGGCAGGGGGGCGTCCTGAGCTCATCATGAACGTCTGGCAGGGGCCCCAACATGGCGCACGAGACTTCGTGTTTCGTGACGGCCATGCGATCGAGGTAAAAACCTCGCTCTCAGACAAGCCTTTCAAGGCCCAGATCGAATCGATCGTGCAGCTTGATACTTTCGATTTTCCGCACCTGATGGTTGCGACCGTGAAGCTTGCGGAGGACGAGTACGGGGAAACGCTCTTTGACCTGAGGAAATCCATCAGCAGGCTACTCAGGCAGAAGGGCGCCATTGCCGAATTCGAGTCAGGGCTGATAGCCTATGGGTTCATGGCCGAACATCCCGGCAGGGAACTGCGGGGCTTCAGCTTGGGTTACGTGCGTCTTTTCGATGCAAACACCCTTCCCCGGATCGTGCAGGGAACAATCCCCGGAGTTATCTCCGCCAAATACGGGATCTATCTTCTGAACGAAGTCGACGAACCAGCACCGAATGTCACCGAACTTGACTTTGACGGATGCATGACGAAAATGGCTGATTGTATGAAAGGAGAATGAGAATGGCCGACAAGTTCACGACATTGGTTGAAGACAGCCGTCAGATGATTGACGAGGCTCTCGAACGGATCAACGAAGTCATGGAGGAGGCATCCGCAAGTGTGCAAGAGACAGGGAGGGTCTGGGAACCCGATACCGTCTTCGCCGACGCCGTCATCGGATGGCTTTCCGATGACAACGTGATTCAGATACCCAATGAGCTTCATGCGGACGAGCATTTCAGGGAACATCGCTTCAAGGCAAAGTTCGGCAGGAGCACGGTCAATTGTTGGGGATCGGCGCTTTTGAGGCAGCCTGCCCAAGAGGGCTTCTACGACCTGCATCTCTTCGTCTCCGACTGGAACAGTGTGAAGGAGCCCATGGAGTTCAGACCCGAGGACTATGCCAGACTTGGGAGCCACCTTCGAAATTTCTACGAAAGGGCTGCATCAGGCGAACTTCTTGGCGTCATGAACCCATCTCATCCCGCTTTCGGCGCCGTATCCCGCATCAATGCGCTGAAGATGCAGGGGAAACTTGCGACCGTCAGGTTCTGGATCATCACGAACCGCTTCTTTACAGGGAATGAGAAGAACGGGCGGCATTCGGTTGACGGCATTGAAATGTCCGCTCAGATCGTTGACCTCGGATATCTGGGCAAGATGTTCCACGGCGAAGCGGAAATCAATCAGTCTTTCGAGGACATCAACGGGCTTCCCGCCATTCACATCCCCGCCGGCGAGCAGCAGGACTACGACTGCTATCTGACTGCGATTCGAGGCAGGACGCTTGCCGAACTCTACTCCAAGCACGGTCCGGCGATCGTTCGTGCAAACGTGCGCGCCTATCTTGGCGACGTCGTTGTCAACAAGGGCATCAAGGATACGGTCCAGAACGAGCCCGCTCGCTTTCTTGCCTACAACAACGGGCTCGTGGTTTCTGCCGACGAGGCCGTTTACGAGGGCGGGCGCCTTCGCACCGTCAACGGCATCCAGATCATCAACGGCGGTCAGACAACGGCCAGCATCTACCAGACCTGGCTCAAAGCGAAGAACAACCGCAAGGACCCGGGCGCGATCGAACGCCTTGAGGCAAATCTGGACAGGATCCGCGTGCCGATGAAGATCGTGGTGAGCCGAGCCGATGCTGATGAGAATGCACGGTCCGAATTCCGCGTGCGCATCTCCGAGGCCGCGAACTCTCAGAATGCCGTGAAGGTCTCCGACCTTGCAGCCAACCATCCCTTCCAGATTGACTTTGCCTCTGTCGTGAACAGCATGCAGACGCCTGACGGCAAGTTCTGGTTCTATGAATCCGCCCGCGGCCTTTACAACGCCGAACTGGACAGGATCAAGGGATCGCGTGCACTTGTGACGAAGTTCAAGGAACAGCACCCGAAGGAGCGCCTTTTCAACAAGACGGCGTTCGCTCTCGCATACATGAGCACCGAAGGCCTGGCTCGAGAGTGTGCGCGAGGCGCCGAGGTCGCCTTCAAGATCTTCAATGAGAGGATTGACGTCCTGTGGGATTACCAAGGCGGCTACAAGATGACAAAGGAGGAGGCGCAACAACTCGTCGCCCGTCAGATCATGTTCAATGAACTGGAAAAGGCGGTGAGAAAGAACAAGGTCATGGGGGTTAAGAATCCCCGTGTGCCGGTGCTGTACACACTCATGGCGCTTCATGATCACTACGGCGGTCGAATTCGGTGGGACGTGATCTGGGCCAACCAAGGGCTGACTGACGTGTTCCGTCTCAAGCTCTTGGAGCTTTGCCAGAGGGTGGACGCGGTTGTCCGTGCGAACATGGGCAACTTCATGATCAACATGTACGGCCGTCAGCCCGAGTGTGCCGATGCCGTGCGTCAACAGGTTTCCTTTGATGGTCTGAACCTCGAGCAGGCCATCGAAATCAGGTAGCCTGCTTCAGGCAGTGTCGTCCCGCCCGCGCCCGCGGGCGAGGCGGCCTTCGGGTTTATTCGAGACCCGCTGGATGCACGAAGTCGTCAAAAGGAAGGAGACAATCATGTACGGAAAGCTGTCGGATGCCTTTGATGCTGTCGCCGTCAAGACTCTTTCTAGAGTCGATACTCCGAAGGGAGGTTCCCACCAACACGAAATCGGTGGGCTCGTCAAGGCGGGGCTTGGCACCTTGCTCCATCAAAGGAGCCGGGGCGGCACCCGGACAGAGTTCAGGGGAACTTACGTCAGTCTCTCCGACGACAGGGGACCAATCGTCTCCTCCGGCCCCGCCGTCTGGTACGACGCACGTGCAGGCAAGGAGGGACGGGGTCCTGAATATCGTCTTTATTACAAGGACAACCAGGCAGTCAATGAATTCAGCGAGGGAGATCTCCTGCTTGTGGCGCTCAGCAAGAAGGATGAGCTTCTGCTTGTCTGTGCGCCGCCGGATTCGGAGTCGGAGCGCCAGCTGAAGGCAGTTTTCGGAATTGAGTCCCTTCTGACGAGTGATCGATGGACCAATGCCAGGGTTGACAGGCAGCACGTCATCCTGCCGTTGGAGTCGATCTTCGCCGATGTTCTTGAAATCGAGCTCCCCGGGACCGCGAGTGATGAGGAATTGACCGAGAGACTCGTTGAGGAGTTCGGCGATGCCTTTCCTCCTGCCGTCCAATTTTCCGCCTTTGCCCGCAGTACAGTGCAGGCCGATCCGCTGGCCGATCCGGACACTGCCCTGATGATGTGGCAGGAGCAGGAGACGCATCTCTTCAAGCTGATGGAAAAGCACCTACTCAAGGACAAGTTTAAAGAACTCATGACGTCCGTCCGGCAATCAGACGTCGACACTGATGAGTACATTCAGCTTTCGAAAAGCATCCTCAACCGCAGGAAGGCTCGAGCCGGACTCGGGTTCCAGAATCACATCGAGGCAGTGCTGAAGGCCCATCACATCTCCTTTACGGCCCAGGCAAGGACGGAGCGCAAGGAGCGTCCTGACTTTGTCTTCCCGAGTGAGACGGCGTATCAGAATGCAGGGTACGATGCGAGCAGGCTGAGGATGCTTGCCGCCAAGACCACGCTCAAGGAAAGATGGAGCCAGGTCTGCCGTGAGGCGGACAGGATTCAGACGAAGCACATCATCACGATCGATGCGTCCATGACGGCATCGCTGATCGAGGAAATCACCGCACACGATCTGCGACTCGTGGTGCCTTCGCCCCTTCAGGAGCTCTACCGCCCCCAGAGGACAAAGATGGATTCTTTTGCCGGCTTTCTTTATGAACTGAAGCGTCTCGGTCACTTTGACGGAACGCTGGTTTTGTGACCGAAAACAGAGGAACGCAGGGGGATTCAAAGCAGGGTAGAATGCGTGACACACCATCACGCATTTGACCCGGAATGAACAACACCACCTGCAAGCCTCCTCTCCCCAGTTGGGTTCCCCAGATTTCCGAAGAACTGGATTCGCATGGCGAGCTCGAGCTCAACCTTCTGAAGCGCGTCGTGGAAATCTACGACAAGCAGTTTGTTGCCGACTATCTCAGCAGCATTGACGGAAGGTCGTGGACGCGCGAGACCCTCAGCCGTTGGATGTCAGGAAAGATCGGAGCCCACCTTACGCTCAGGGAGTTCATCTGCCTGGAAAAACTCATGCCTGAGGCACGCGTGACGCCCGAAAACTGCAGGTTCCGCTTCATCGATCTCTTCGCCGGCATCGGCGGCATCCGCAGGGGTTTCGAGGACATCGGTGGGCTGTGCGTCTTTACTTCCGAATGGGACAAGGAGGCTTCGCGTACCTATCGGGCAAATTACGATTGCAACGTGCCGTGGCACAGGTTCAATTCGGACATCCGAGAAGTCACCTTGTCCGACAAGCCGGAAGTGACGACTGAAGAGGCTTACGAGCACATCAGGAGCGTCATTCCCGAGCACGACGTCCTGTTGGCCGGCTTTCCTTGTCAGCCGTTTTCGATTGCAGGGGTGTCCAAGAAGCGCTCTCTGGGCAGAGCGACTGGGTTCGAGGACCAGGCTCAGGGCACGCTTTTCTTCGATACGGCACGCATCATCGCCGCCAGACGCCCTGCGGTGTTCGTTCTGGAAAACGTGAAGAATCTCAAGAGCCACGACAAGGGCCGCACGTTCAAGATCATCATGGAAACGCTTGATGAGCTTGGCTATCGGGTCTCCGATGCGGAATACGCGGGAGGCAGGGACCCGAAGATCATCGACGGCCAGAATTTCCTTCCGCAACATCGCGAGAGAATCGTTCTCGTTGGTTTCAGAAAGGATCTTGGAATCGGAAGAGACTTCACGCTTGCAGATATCGTGAAATTCATGCCCGAACGTGTGCCTAGCTTGTCAGAGCTTCTCGAAAAGGATCCTCATCCGAAGTACATCCTCTCGGTCAAGCTCTGGGAGTATCTCTACAACTACGCCGAGAAGCACAAGTCCAAGGGAAACGGCTTCGGTTTCGGACTGGTCAATGGGAATTCCATCACCCGCACTCTTTCCGCCCGCTATTACAAGGACGGATCCGAAATCCTCGTCGATCGCGGCTGGAATTTCGACAAGGGGTTCGAGGACGAAGAAAATCTTGGGCTCAGGCCGAGAAGGCTGACGCCGCTCGAGTGTTCGAGGCTCATGGGATTCAACGGGCCCGGCGAAACGTCGTTCAGGATTCCCGTCAGCGACACGAGGGCATACAAGCAGTTCGGCAACTCGGTCGTTGTTCCTGTCTTCAGGGCCGTGGCGCATCTGCTTGAACCCATTCTCAGAACCCTCCATTCCTCAGGAAAGGAGCCGGCCCAGAGTTCTGAAGCCGGGAAGTCAGCTGATTGATGTCCTGAGGGGGCGACGAATGACGGATGTTTTTGCACCTGCCGAACGATCACGGGTCATGTCCAAGATCAGGTCCAAAAACACAAGGCCTGAACTTGTCGTGAGGAGGCTCCTGTTTGCGGCGGGCTTCAGATACAGGCTGCATTCGAATCGTCTGCCGGGCCACCCGGATCTGGTTCTCGCACGTTGGCGGACCGTGGTGTTCGTGAACGGATGCTTCTGGCATTCGCATGAAGGCTGTCGCTACGCCGCAAAGCCGAGTTCACACGAAGGCTTCTGGAACGAGAAGCTTCGCAGAAACAGGGAGAGGGACGAACGCAACCGCCTCCTTCTCAAGGAAGAGGGTTGGCGCGTGCTTGTCGTATGGGAGTGTGCCTGCAGGAAGAAGAAGCTGGCGGAAGTGCTTGTGGAGAAAATGATCGGCTTCATCAGCGGCGGAGAAGGTGCATATCTTGAGATCGGGGAGGCCGATCTTCTGCAGCCTTCTCCTGATGAGCCTGAAGTTCCGCTCCTGCTCGAGTCGTCTCAGTTCTGAGCAGCCTTGAGGACGCCCTCGGCCGACGCAAAGTAAAGTCCTTTCTCAAAAGCCTTCTTGATTTCGGCGGCGGACGGACGATTCTCTGTACGGACGAGATCGAGGAGAGCGCGCACGGTGATGGCGGAGACGGGACGCTCGTACTTGACGCGGCAGTCGGCAAGCCTGCGCTCGATGGTAGCGGTCGAACGGTCGAATCCCCCTGCGATGTACAGGAAGAAGCTCGACGGCGTCTGATCCGGAAACTCCGACCAGCAGTCCTTGTAGTACGTCTGGAGCTTGATGGTGTCACTCAGCCCGAGGGAATAGCAGGCCGATGCCTTGGTGTCGGCGAAGCCGCAGGTTGACAGGCCGGCGGAGCGGACCCTGACGTCAGGGTAGCCGCCTTCTCTCGGAGCCTTTTTCTGGGCGATGTCCTCAGTGAGTTCGAACCCGAGCCTCGTGAAGATCGACGCGGCGGCCTTTTCCAAGACCCTCGCCTCCGTTCCGCCTGATGAGGCGGCATGGGTGACGACTTCATATTCAAGATTCTTGACGCGTTCCCTGAGCGGGTCGATCATGCGCGAGATGTCGGCGGCGGGGCGGGCCCATCGTGCCGCCTGTTCATCAATGAAGGAGGTTGAATCGAATCCGAAGGGATTGCTCGTGGATTCCCTGATGAAGTCCGTCTGGACGATTGCCGCAAGGCCGTTGACGGTAGCATTCTTCTTGAGTGACCGGACGGCTTTGGTCTGATTGTAGCGGCCGTAGCGCTGCTGCCAGATTTCGGTTCTGTCGAGATCGAGGGGGTCGATTTTCGTTTCGGCAAGCCAAGGGGCGATTTCAGCTTCGATTTCGGGCGAAGGATTCAGCATGATGCCGCCTTCAGGGTGGGGCACGGCGATCTGTGAAGCGAGCAGGTAGTTTGCCGCCGTGTTGGCAATCGTTACGGCGTCCTCAACGCCTTTCTTCAGGTCGGAATCCGGATCGAACTCGTTGTATCTTCGGGTTGTCCTGACGTCGTCGACTGAATCGATGATGTCCGAGGGGGACGCGCCCTCGCGAATCCTGAGGATTTTCTCCATGCAGGCTTCGTAGACGGCTTCGGAGGTGTTGTGGCCATAAACGACGGGAGCGGCAAGTTCCGGACTTGTGATCCTGCCGCCGAGCCTTGAGTCCTTCAGCAGGCGGACGATCATGGCAAACGGCTTGACCCGAATGTCGGGATGCATCCTGATGTTGTGGCCAAGACCGTACACCGAGGGATACTGCATTCTGAGAAGCTGGCATCGCAGCACTTTGGCGGGAGCCATGCACTGCATGAGAAGCTCGCCGGCATGCGTCGTGACGTAGGCGCCCGACTGCGAATCCTTCCAGAAGAGGCCGAGGCAGGCGAGCTGTGCCATGTAGGTGCGGAATCCCCCGCCGTTACCCACCCTGTATTCGTTGAGCCTGCGCTTGACTCCAAGCTTCTCCAGCTGGTCGTAGAGACCGTCCTGCACTGACTGTTCCATGGTGTTGGCCGTGCACGCTTCCAGAATTGAGGCGATCTGGACAAGCTTCCATGGTTCGATTCGTCTGATGTTTCTCGGGAACATCCACATCGTGCGGTAGGCGGGCTTGCTCATGAAGGGGTCTCCATCAGGACTCAAATGGATTAGAATGGTCTCCGTTGCCCGAAACAGGGCCTTGTAATAAGCAACGGAAGCAGATCATGCCGCGCCCCAAGGAACTCAAAATCAGACTTACGGAACCTGAATTCAACTACTTTACCACGGCGTGCGAGCAGGAGGGCATCGCCCCTGCCGTCAAGGCGAGGGAGCTCATCCTCGCCTACTGCATGAAGGACCAGTCCAACGGCAGGCTTCCTCTCTCTGAGGACGGCGGGTTGCCGGTCCTCGTTCCCGGACGCAGCCTTCGCGTGGCCGAAATGTTCTCCGGGCCGGGCGGCATTGGCACGGCCCTAAACCGTACGAAATCCGAGCATTTCGATTTCAAGCATGTCTGGGCCACCGACTGGGATCCCGATACGTGCAGGACCTACCGTCTCAACGTGCTCGGCAATCCCGAGGACGAAAGGTGCATCTGCAGCGACGTGCGCGAACTGGACATCGATTCGCTTCCCGTCGCCGACGGCTTTCTATACGGCTTCCCGTGCAACGACTTCTCGCTCGTGGGCGAGTCGAAGGGCCTTCACGGCAACTACGGCGGCCTCTTCCAGTATGGGGTCAAGTACATCAACCGCGTCAATCCACTCTTCTTCTTCGCTGAAAACGTTTCAGGCCTTTCCTCTGCCAACGACGGCCGCGCGTTCAAGGTGATCCTTGACGCTCTCAACCACGCAGGGCGCTATGGCTACACCATCACTGCTCATCTCTACAAGTTCGAGGAGTACGGCGTGCCCCAGGCGCGGCACCGCTACATCATGGTGGGCATTCGAGGCGATCTAGGCATGAAGTTTGCCGTGCCTAGGCCTTCCGGCATCGTCCGCACCTGCGCCGAAGCCCTGGAGGGCATCCCCGCCTGCGCCCCCAATCAGGAGCGCACCTCCCAGTCGAAGACCGTGGCTGCACGCCTTGCACTCATTCCCGAAGGCAAAAACGTCTGGCAGGCCGAGGCGGAGGGGCTTCTTCCTCCTGAACTCAGGCTCAACGTGAAGGGCGCACGACTTTCCCAGATCTACAGGCGTCTTGACTCGCACAAGCCTGCCTACACGATCACGGGTTCGGGTGGCGGCGGCACGCACGTTTACCACTGGTCCGAAAACCGGGCCCTTACGAACCGCGAGCGAGCTAGGCTTCAGACCTTCCCTGATGACTTCATGTTCCTCGGATCCAAGGAGTCCGTCCGCAAGCAGATCGGCATGGCCGTTCCCTGCGATGGTGCTCAAGTGATCTTGGAGGCTCTGCTGAAGACCTTCGAGGGCGTCGGTTACGAAAGCGTCGAACCCAGCGTCGGCGTCTTTGAGGCGGGCACCTTCAAGCCCTGATCTTCTCCCTTCGACAATCGCCGCCTCATTGATCTTCCAGGAGGTGGAATTGCCCCGTTCCCGGACGATGTTTGCTGACGTTGTTCCTGAACGGGCCTTCTTTTTGCAGAAATAGGACGGGTTCAGGGGGCATATCATAAAGCTCGGAAAAAAACATTTTTTCCTTCTTTTGAACGTTCGCTTTTCGTGATCGGTGTGGCGGATTTGGAACGCGGGTCGGAAAGTTTCCGCCAGGATTTCTCATGATGCCGCTACAATATGCCTACACTGCGGGCGCCCGACGGACCGCCCGCTCGGCAGCGCTTTGCCGATCCGGTGACTCGATGATGAGAACCGGCGTCCGTTGCTTGAGCGGAGCATCATCCAGAGGACGTCTGTCATGTCGAACACGGAAGAAGGAAAATCAGTCCAGACCTTCGATTACTTCATCAAGAAGTGCTGCAGGCAGGAGATGGGATCCAGGATGAGCCGCGCCGACAGGGCAAGCAGAGGCCGATATGTCTTTGTGCCCGGACCGTGTCTTGACTTCCTCCCCGACCTCTCCCAAAGGACGCCTCCCGTCTTCTTCCTGAAGCTTCGCCCTGTCTTCAGGCTCGACGACGGTTCGAGCCCTTCCTGCATCTATGCAAGGTATGCCCTTACGAGGGGGGAGCACAGGATCTATCTCTCCAAGAAGTTCGACAACGGCGCCTGCATGAACGGCGACATGCTCGTGATGCGCAGAATCCGACGGTCCGTCGACGGGAGCCGTGCCTCGGACGGCGGTGGTCTTGAAATCGCCGTCGACTGGATCAGGCCGGAAGCAAGTCCCTATGAATGGCGGATCTACGATGCGCTGATAAGGCGCGCCGCTTCAACTGCTTCGGTAGCCAGAGTTGACGGAAGAATCGAGCTGTTCGAGGAAAGGGCGGCAGCCGCGCGTCCTGACGGCACGAGGGTCGATTCCGGCGTCGTCGCTGCCTTGAGCTGTCCCGACGAGTTCCTTGACGCCGGGTTGAGGAACCAGACGGCCTTTGAGGACATCGTCTGTGAAACCTACGCCCGCGTCTGCGCCGTGTCGCGTGAGGCGCTCTCAAGTCCAACGGGCTCCAGCGTCAGGATCGTGCAGATCAATCCGACTTCGGACAGGTTCAGGCATCACCCCGTAAACGGCATTGCGCTGAGGATTGATCTGGCGTGGGCGTTTGAAAGGGGCTTCTTCAGCGTGGATCCGTCTTCCCTGACGGTCAACGTGCATGATGCCGTCCGAAGCACCTGGCTCGGTCAATACGAAGGAACGAAAATACGTCCTGCAATTCCCGCGTTCAGGCCGTCCGAGGAACTTCTTCGATGGCACATGACGAATGTCTACGGCTGCTTCACGGGATCTGAAGCCTGATTCCGACCGCCTGTTCGAACCAAAACAACACGAATATTCCCCATGAAGATCATTGACATGTTCTCAGGCTGCGGAGGCCTTTCCCTCGGCTTTCAACAGGCCGGCTATGAGGTCGTGCTCGGCATCGACAACGATGCTGCGGCCCTTCGCACTTTCAGACGCAACCACCGCGGAGCTCTTGGCGAGAACGTGGACCTTTTCGCCGACGACGCCATCGACAGGATCGCCGGTCTTGTAGACGGCAGCAGAATCGACGTCATAGTCGCAGGCCCTCCGTGCCAGGGCTTCTCCCTGACCGGGCCCAGACGTTTTGACGACAGGAGGAACAGGCTCTATCTTCGCGTGTTCGATGCCGTCAGCCGCTTCAGGCCGCAGGCATTCGTCATCGAGAACGTCAGGGGCATGGCCTCCCTCTACGAGGGCCAGGTCAAGGACGAGATCCTGAAGCGCTTCACCGAGCTCGGCTACAACGTCGAGTGCAGGGTTCTATGCGCTGCCGACTACGGAGTGCCGCAGATCAGGCACAGGCTTTTCTTCGTGGGCTTGAGAAGGGATCTCGGCAGCTTCGTGTTTCCGAGTCCCGTGCTTTCCAAGTCCGAATATCTTGGATGCCGCGACGCGATCGGAGATCTGCCCGCTCGTTCGGAGGATCCAGGCTGCGAGGTTGACGCTTATGAGCGCCCGCCTTTCACCGCCTATCAGACGCTGATGCGCGGTTCGACACTGGTTCTCCACAATCACGTGGGCACCAGGCACACTGAGCACGTGAAGTCAGTCATTGCACTTGTCCCGCCAGGAGGAAACTACAAGGATCTGCCCGAGGGAGTCGGCACAAGCAGAAGATTCAACGTCGCATGGACCAGGTACCATCCCGACAAGCCTTCCAATACAATCGACACGGGGCACAGGAATCACTTCCATTATGAATACAACCGAGTGCCGACGATCCGCGAGTTCGCGCGCCTGCAGTCGTTTCCCGACGACTTCGTTTTCGAGGGAACGAAGACCCAGCAGAACCGGCAGGTCGGGAACGCCGTGCCTCCCTTGCTCGGCAAGGCCATTGCCGAACAGCTTCGCAAGTACCTTGAGGATGAGTGATGAACTTGAACGTGATTGACCTTTTTGCGGGCTGCGGAGGTCTTGCCGAAGGTTTCGAGGCTGCCGGCGGCTACTCCATGTTGGGAGCTGTCGAGTGGGAGGGAGCGCCCAGGAATACGCTTGCACGCAGACTGAAGACTAGTACAACGTTCTCGAAATAACGCCATTAAGTCTAATTTTGCGGTATAATTAG
>ERZ836358.291-NODE-291-length-66598-cov-5.368829_pt1 | contig 66598 bp, 113 predicted proteins | sample MGYA00519942_ERZ836358 | MGnify/ENA primary metagenome ERZ836358 (study PRJEB31850, sample SAMEA3708798) | human gut metagenome | biome: human gut; feature: human-associated habitat; material: faeces | place: China | collected 2014 ...
TGATTATGAAAATGTCGGACAGGAATCCCCGGCAATTCGGAAACTGGTGAAGCCAATTCACGCAAATGCAATATTAGCTGATGGCAGATTGTATGATACTCAAACCGCCACATATGTTTGTGAATATGGGAATCTTTCTTTGTTTGTTACAAAGAATGGCAGATGGTTTGGCGCAAAATCAAAATATGAATTAGCTGGCTATAGTGCTGATAAAAACGGAGACAGAACCGCCGAGTACAGATTGACGTATTATGGTCTGGAATGTATTGATAAAATTTTTGTGATGCAACATCTGTGGTATTGCAGCCATAAGCTTTACAAGAAATATTTCGGGGAGGTAGAAGAGGGATGAAAGATTACAATACTCGCAACAACGAAGAAAATTTCCCAGATGGGACAGTTAAGGCGCAAGACGGGAAGTTCTTTTTAATGGTGAATGGAAAATGGGAACAGGTGATTGGTTCAGAAGGCAAAAATCTTTTGCAATCTCCTACAGATGTAGCTCCCATGATTATTAACGCGACTATAACATATGAGCCGCCAAAGCCATTTCCACCATTATCCCCATTATTGAAACGTGAGCCACGTGTAGTTCCAAGATACAGCATATATGAGCTTGAAGAAATCGCAAAACACATTCTTTTGTATTGTAAATTTCGAAGGAGGGGATGCGAAGATGCCGATAGTGAAGATCACAACCCCCAACCCCTATGATTGGCTTGGTACAAAATATTTCATTGATGGAAATGAAGTTCAAAGAGTAAGATCAGTAAATTTCCACACCGCAGTAGATGAAATACCAGTGGTTGAATTTGGAATGATGGCTGTTCCAGACATTGAAATGGAGTGCTTGGCACAAATTAGTGTCACTTCTCAATCAATTACTGATGCAATTTTAGTTTTAAGGCACGAACTGTTACAACATGGAGAAATTTACAATGGCTTCAAATCAAGCCTAAAATCGGCTTTAGAATCCTACAATTACTGCGGAATGCCATTTGAGCCAGAGGAAGAAATTGCAGAAAAAATTCTGGATTTCTTAATTGGGGAGGAAAAAGAAAATGAATTCACTTAATGTTGTTGGAGTTGCATTAAACCTCATGCTTTTTGTAATCGTTGCCGCAGGTGTACTGGCAATGCTTGATGAAAGAAAAATTAATTGCTTGCAAGCTCTGTTTTATTTTCTAATGGAAGCCCTGTTTGTACTGAATATTTTTTTGATTACGAGGTGACAAATGTATTTACCAATTCCAATTGGAATTATCCCGATTGAGTTAATCGAAAGGGTTAAATTCATAAAAGCACCACTTCGACTTAATCCATGTAGGCTCGGGAAAGCCTACGAAAGCGATAAGTCGAGGCACCCAGAGTAGCGAATAACAATCTTTATAGGTTGAAAGTGCTGGACTTTATATATCACACCCCTGGATTAATGGTGCGCCAGGGGGTAATGGGCTATCGCCAAATGGTTAAGGCATAGGATTTTGGTTCCTATATTTGTCGGTTCGAATCCGACTAGCCCCGTTCGCAGTAGTTAATATGCTGCAAAAATGTTCTTTTTTTCATAAGAAACACCTCTAGCCTTCTAGTCTAACTGAGGCTGATTAAAGGGACTTCAAATATCCCGGAAGGCGTATCTGAAGTATCAGGAGTATTTCAGAAAACCTTTGTTATAGTTGGTGGTTAAGAACTGTAACAGTGCCAGTTTGGTTACCAGTATTGCCAACTGGTATCTCAGGAAGCTTAGTTCAGCGGTAAGAGCAACGGCCTCATAAGCCGTAAGTCCTGGGTTCGAATCCCAGAGCTTCCATTTCTTCTAAATGCCATTCATCCGTAATATGGGTGGAAAAAACTTCCAGTTGAGTGTGCAGATTAGATAAATTTAGGTGCGATACGGCGTAGCCTAAATGGATCTGATTTCCCAGCTGGTATATCTCGGAGTTAAAAATATTAACGCAGCGCACGTTAATAAAAGAAGTTTTCAAGAGATGCTGCCCAAAGACGCATAAAAATATCCAGTGAATCTACAGCACTAAAACTTGTAGATAGTGGAAAGCATAACACGATAAACCTATTGCTAACCCGGAAGAACCGGGTTATTCGGAAAGTGCAAGTAACTGGGAACGGGCTAGTCGACTAGGTCTTGATGGTTCGAATCCATCCTTTCCGATTGTTTGGAGACTGAAAGTTTGGTGGTAGGAAAAGCACAGAGCAGTGCGTAGGAATGTATAACCGAGTTCCGAATACGTACTGTTTATCGGTGATATAGTGACTTCCTCTAGTAGTCAATAAGTGAACGTGCTGAAATGGTTCTTCCAAACATGTACATAGCAGGATAGAGAAGCGGAATCTCACATGGCTCATATCCATGGAAACGGCGGTTCGAATCCGTCTCCTGCTATTCCATCTACCAAGTGTAGATAGGAAATCTGACTTTAGCATAGCTATTGTTAGTTCTTGCACATAAATGCGGATGCGTTTGTGTGTGTTCGTGCAGGCATATAGACGCAACTCACTAGCGATCTTGTGCAAAAACTTTTTAGAGAGATAAGACCAATGCCCGTGAGGAGTGATAGTCGGGGATTCTAAAAAAATCATCTAGTTTAGCGTTTTATATGTGACACAGGTTCGATTCCTGTTGTTTCTATCTGGCAAATTGTCATTGCCAGAAGTTGCATTTTCCCCCTAAAGTTCCAGTGTTTCTCGTTGGGAGATTCATGCCGTTCAAGTCGGCACACTGGATTTTTCTAAATCGAGGTAATTTATGAAAGAAAAATGTTGCAAGAATTGCAGAAGACATGATGACTTCACATGGGTTTGTTTCAATGGTGATAGCGAATATTGCGCAGACTTTACGGAGTCAGAGTGTTATTGTGAGTTTTGGGAGAGAAAAGAAGATGGAGATATGTGGTAAAGAAATAAAAGACGAATGTTCAAACTGCGGAAATATCCTTGAATGCGAATTGTTCCGTCAAGGGCATGGAATAAAACAGGAACGTGAAAACATAGCTAAAATGATTGCCTGTCAGATGAAGCACAGGGAGAGGAGGGAATTTGAATGCTAAATTTACTTGATAAACGCAATTGCCCTGTTTGCGGTGGAATATTGAAATGTGAAAATGCCGATTTCACAAACCATTTTATAGAAAAAGGACTCTTTTTAAATGTGACATGGCAATGCACCAATTGCGGCGCTGAATATACTGCAAAACTTGAATTAACACCAAACGGATATGAGGTGCAAGACCGTGAAGCACATATTGATGTAGAGGATAATTTTTCAGCCGAAAAATTTATGCTTGGAAGAGACAATTTTCGAAGACAGAGGTGGTAAATATGAAATTTGAGGATATGGCAAACTGGACAGAAGAACAGTTGAAAAATGAAGTTGTTCGTTTGGCTGATGAATGCGAGAAAAAACAGCATATAATCCTGGACTATAAAGCTTTATCGGAGACACTTAACCAAAAGCTTCTTGAAAATGATAACTGGAAGATTCCGATTGATGGAATTGAAAATGTAGATACTGGTCATCCATCTATAGAATGGTATGAACAACGCCACCAGGATGACTGTATTAGAATCAACGAGTTAACTGTTACTGTTGACACATTGGTTGACCGATACGCTAATTTAAGGAAAAACAAAGGGATGTGCTGATATGGGTGAAAAGGAGTAAGAAAGAATAAATGAGTATTAAGTCAGCATTAGAATCCGAAGGGATAGATTTTTCTGAATACATGAATCCACCCGAGCCGTGGAATGGACAGGCATTGATACGAAATATTAACGGAACGAAATACGCCTGTTGTCCTTTTTGCCAGAAGAAAGCACTTTTGATTAGCTCAAACACAAAGATTCAGCATCTTAAATTAAAATGCAAGGGAAGCAACTGCAAGAAAGAGTTCGAGGTGAATGTATGAGTACTTGTTATGATTGTGCGTGTTCAAAAATTGAAACAGACGGCAGCGATGCGGAAGAACTTCAAAAGACTAAACCTATGGAACTGGACGAACTTTCGGGAGAAACCAAGTTTAGAATTTATAAATTAATTGTAAATGAAATTGGAAAGCATTTTTACAATTGCGAGATGCGTATGTCATATAAAGACTTTATACTTGTTGAGGATTGCATCAGAAAAGTTTTGCAAGGAGAACAAGATGAACACAAAACAGATTAAATGTATTCTGACAGGTGGATGCAAGTTCAAAAGTTCGGATACAGAATCAAAATGTAATGATAAAGAAAAGACTTGCACCATTACAGAGACTTGCTACAAATGCGGGAAAAAGTATACATCCATATTTACCTATAAGCACTTAGGGATTCCGGATTGAGGTGAACGTGTGAATAAAATCAGAAAGATATGTTGGATAATCACTAATTTTATTATATTCAAGTGGGTAGCAGATTATTTGATAGGCACAATTCAAATGATGATTGAAAATCATTGGGGATTTTCGGCAGTACCATTACTGTTTATGGCAGTATTCGCAGAGTGGAAAGTAATTGAAAATATTTTTACGGAAATAAATAAGTAAACCAGTCAAGAGAGCCACATGAGAGCCAGACTAAATCCTGAAAAGAAAGGAGGTCTGGCTCTATTTTTATGGGAAAAATTACAGAAGGCTCGATTGAATGGTATCGGGCAGTACTGAATCAGATTATCAGTAGTGATATGACAATCTATCAGAACCAAAAAGATTGCCTTGATTTGCTCTTGAACATGAATATTGACCTTCCTTTCAACAAGAACCAAGAAGCACGGAAAATGGCTATGAAAGTAAGTCAATACTCACATAACATAGCAGAGAAGTGTGCTGCATTAACTGGTAGTGGTGACTTTGACGATATCTACTGGCAGTATTTGTTACTGGAAGCACCACATTTATTTGAAAGTTACTTGCTTTATATGGAAAAAAACAGACCAGGCAGCAAGAAATTTTATATTCCACGAAGAAAAACACTACATGTGGTAGCCCAAGACTTACAGGATTTGGAAGAAAGAAAAATAGAGTTTTATGGTTTATCGCTTCCAAGCCGTGTTGGAAAATCTACTATGTGTATTTTCTTTATGTCTTGGATAATGGGTAAAAGACCGAATAGCCATAGTGCCATGGGCGGTCATTCTGGAAAACTGGCAAAAGGATTCTATGGAGAACTTCTTAACCTCATTAATACACAGGAATACAACTACAGTGAAATTTTTCCGCAATCGAAACTTCAAAAACAGAGTGCTGATGATTTTGAAATAAACCTGGACAAGCCAGACCGATTTGCAACAATGACTTGCCGTGGTATTGAAGGTACTTGGACAGGTGCCGTTGATATTTCTTCTGATGGGTATTTGTACGTGGATGACCTTGTAAGAGATAGGCAACATTCATTAAGCCCTACCCGATTGGAAAATACATATCAAGAATATCTGAACAAGATGGTTGACCGTAAGATTGATGGTGCAAGAGAACTTATGGTTGGAACCAGATGGAATTTATATGACCCTCTTGGAAAAATCGAGAAGCTAAATCGGGATAATCCAATGTATCGGTTTAGAAAAATTCCAGTTTTGAATGATGATGGTGAATCCAATTTCGATTATGAATATGGCGTTGGATTTTCAACAAAATATTATGTTGATATGAAAGCTAGGTTAGACGCTAACGAATGGGAAGCCAAATATCAGCAAAAGCCCTTCTTGCGTGAAGGAATTGTGTTTGCAGCTGATGAATTGAGATATTATAACGGCGTTCTCCCAGAAGGTGGATTTGTTAAAAATGTTTCTGCTTGCGATGTTGCGTGGGGTGGTGGCGATAGCTTATCAATGCCAGTGGGTGCAGAATACGAAAATGGAGATGTATATATTTATGATTGGATTTTTAGCACAGCACCAAAAGAAGGAACATTGCCATTAGTTGTTGGAAGAATCATGGGAAATAATATTCAATCCATCAATTTTGAAGCAAATAATGGTGGAGATATGTATGCCTATTATGTAAATGAACGCTTGAAAGAACATAAATACGCTTGCAGCACGACAAGTACAAAAGCACCTTCAAAACAAGCAAAAAAAGAAAAAATAAATCAATATTCCGGGGATGTTAAGCAAAATTTTATATTTTTGGCTCCGAAATATCAAGATAAACAGTATCAAAAGGCTATGGATGAATTAACTACATTCGTCTATATTGGCGATAATGAACATGATGACGCCGCCGATGGAGTTACACAGCTTGCAATAACGCTTGCCGGCAAAAGATTTGCAGAAGTAAAAGCAACCAAAAATTTTATGTGGGGAAGGAGATAGAGTATGATGACTACAGCTCAATATTTACGCCAGATTGAAAATTATGATAACAGAATCAAAAACAAGCTTATCGAAGAAGAACAGCTCAGTTCTCTTTCCACAAGTGTATCTGCAATTCCTGTTGGAGAAAAGGTACAAACTTCTGTAAAACGTGATCCGATGGGAGATATGGTTGCAAAGATATTTGATCTGCGAGAAGAGATTTCAAAAATGATATCCGAATTTTTACAAAAAAAACAGGAAATAGTCCGAACCATAGAACAGGTTGAAGACCCGTTGCTGTACAACATACTATTTAAGCATTATGTTGAGTACAAATCATTGGTTCGTATCGCAGACGAGATGGGTTATTCAGAGATTCACATTAAAAAAAAGCATTTAAAAGCCATAGCAGAAATAAAAAAGATAAAAGGTTTTGAAAGATGATACCGAAGTATACTGAATGATACCGCCAATATGTGTAAAATATAAAGTAGAGCATTGGATTGAAATATCCAGTGCTTTTTATTTTGCAGAAAGGATGGTTCGGCTCGTGAGAAATACAATGAATTTTGTAGATTTATGCCGAGGTGATTTCGGGCGAAAAGTAGCCTACACAGGCGTTGACCGAATCACTCCACAAAATGTAGTAAAAGTAGTATCAGATACAATTGGCATACATAATAGAAACCGAACATTAATTGATTACTTGTATCGGTACATGAAAGGCGATCAGCCGATATTATACCGAAACAAAATAGTCCGTCCAGAAGTTAATAACAGAGTGGTTGAAAATCACGCATTTGAAACTGTAAAATTTAAAGCTGGACAGATTTGTGGGGAGCCAATTCAATATGTATGCAAAAAGAAAAATGCAGACAAAAAAATAAATGAGCAAGTTGACCTTCTGAATGATTATCTGGATGAAGCCAATGCAGATGCAAGAAACATCCAAAGGGCAATATACCAGAGCGCAACAGGAACTTCCTATAAGTCTATTCTGAAAGAAGAGGACTGGACAAAAAACGGAGATTTACCACCGTTTAGAATCTTCATTCCATATCCAGGTGATTGTTACATTGTATACTCACAGAGAAATGGGAAACCAATGCTTTCCGTGCAGATTTTAAAAGATGAAGATGAACAGCAATATTATTTGTGTTATTCAAAGAACCAGTTTTTTGAAATCAAGAATGGAAAAGTAACTAACTACGGCATCAATGGTTTTGGTGGTATTCCAATCGTTGAATGTCCGAATAATCACGACAGACTTTCAGATGTTGAAATTGCAATCACCTTATTTGATGCAATTAATAAATATCAGTCTGATAGATTAAATGGCGTGGAACAGTTTGTGCAAGCCTTTATGAAGTTTAAAAACTGCGAGATAGATGAAAACGAGTTTTTGAAAATGGTAAAACTTGGTGCTATCTCTGTTAAAGATACTGGAAATGGCTGTCAGTCAGATGTTGAACTGATGACCGCTGAACTGAATCAATCAGAGAGCCAGGTTGCAAAGGAAGATATCTACAATAATATGCTGATTGTGGAAGCAATGCCAAACCGCCAAAGCAATAGCGGAGGAGATACAGGAAATGCCGTATACCTTCGTAATGGATGGGACTTCGCAGAGAGAGATGCAAAATTGGTAGAAGCATTCACCAAGGAAGCTGAAAAGGAGTCTGCTAGAATTATTCTGAATATTATCCGTGGAACGTCAAATGATGTTAATATCTCAACACGAGATTTCGATGTGAAGATAACCAGAAACCCAACAGACAATATGCTTGTAAAAGCACAGGCACTTGATTATCTGTTTAAAAATAAAATTCATCCGCTTATTGCATTGATTACTTGTGGGCTTTTCAGTGATCCGCAGAAAGTCTACGAAATGAGTTTACCGTATCTGGGAACTATTTACCCGGGACTGGCAGACCCGGAAGCGGAAATGCAGAAAGCACAGCAATTACTTGACGGAAAGTTTCAAAATCCGTCCAAAACAGAACCAATGGCAAATTCTCCATCTAACGAAGAATGAACCAAATTTCGATTATTTAAGGAGTTTTAGAGAAATCTAAGGCTTCTTTTTTAATACCCAAAATCAAATAAATTGCAACAGCCCGTGAGCGTAAATCGGGTACAGACCATGTGCGGAGCGAACCGTGTTGAAAAAGCGTATTGGACTGGAAGAAAGGAGATTTCAATGACAAGAGAACAGGCAAAACAGGCACTTATCGGTATGGGAGTTGCAGAACCTTCCGAGGAACAGGTTTCTAAGCTTCTTGATTCTATTTCTGCCGAAACTAAGAAAGAGAAAGACAAAAATGTTTCTCTGAAGGAAAAAGCTGAAAAAGCAGATTCCCTGGAAAAAGAGTTGGAAGAGTTGAAAAAGCAGAACATGACCGAAGCAGAACGGCTAGAAGCTGAACGCAAGAAAGAAAAGGAAGCAGTGGATAAGGAGTTAGCTGATTTGAAAGCTGCGCTTGCAGAATCCAACAAAAAAGCCCTTACCAGTGAAATTACTTCTATGTTCGCAAATGCAGGACTTTCAACCGAAACATACGCAAGTGCTATTAAAGCATACGCATCTGCACCGTATGAGAAACCAGAAGATGCAATGAAAGAAGTCGAAACTTTTGTTAAGGGAGTTTCCGAAGCAAATAAAACAGCACTTGATACCGCAAAAGCAGCTTGGGAGAAAGAAGCATTGGAAAATACTCCGAATCCCGGAGGTGGTAGCGGTGGAAAAACTACAGTAAAAAGTGATGCTGCTGAATTTGCAAAAGCTTACTCAGCAAAAATGAACCAGGAAACCAAATCAGCGGACGATAACGCCCCTGTAAATATTTAAGTAAAGGAGATATAAAAATGGCTTTTATGAAAACAGAGCAGTATGAGTCCACTCCAAATATTCTCGAATCCGAGGTTGGGCTTGTACTTAAAACCTACACAGCAGATCAGACGAATGCTGAAACAGTTGGAACTAAGAAAATTATTAAAGCAGGTTCCGTATACCCAACAAATGCGACAGGTGCAATCGGAATTGTATTTGAAGATGTTGATATGACAGATGATACTAAGAGACCAATTTCCGTGATTGTCGCAGGACGTGTTCTCGAAAAGAGACTTCCAGTAACAGTTGACACTACTGCAAAAACAGAGCTTGAAAAAGCTGGAATTGTTTTTGTAGTCACAGAAGACCCAGTATTTTAAGGAGGTATGACAAATGCCATTTAATGTATTAGAAACAATCACAGAGGAAGAGAGACTTAATTTCTCCCAGAGTTTTGATGTAAAAAGACCCGGCATCCTCGGTACCATTTTCCCGGATACAAAAACCCAGTATCTGAAAGCAGAGTATTACAGACTTATGGCTGGACAGCGACTGCCAGAGGTAGCTTTTGTTCACGCACTTGATACCGAAGCAGAAATCGGTTCCAGACCTGGCTTTGAAAAGGTATTGACTGAGAAGCTTTTCATCAAGAGGAAAATCAATCAGTCTGAGAGATTACAGCAAGCTATTGAAAATGGTGTTCCAGATGACAATAATCTCAAAAAATTTGTATTTGACGATGCAGCCAATCTTTTTGAGGGCGTAGTAGCAAGGGCGAATGTAATGAAAGGCCAGTTCCTTTCCACTGGTATTGTAAAAATTAAGGAAAATCATGTGGATATGAGCATTGATTACGGCGTTACATCTGATGCAAAAGTAACACTTACTGATTGGTCTAAGCCAGACGCAGATATCATGGGCGATATCTCAAAAATGGTATCCATTGCAGAAGATAACGGATATGTGGTAAACAAAGCTCTTACTTCTCTTAAGATGATTAATTACATGCGGAACAATACTGCAATGCAGACCGCGGTTCTTGGAGCTGCAAACAAACGTCTTCTGACAAAACAGGAGCTTACAAATCTGCTTATGCAGGAGTACGGATTCACAATTGATCGTTGTGATGAAAAATATCGTTACAGAAAAGCAGACGGAACTCTGAAAACTGGAAGATACTTCAAAGAAGATGTGTTTACTCTGTATGAATCAAATGCAAATGGTTCCTTTGGTTCCGGTCTTTGGGGCGTAACTCCAGAAGAACTTGAATACAGACAGTTTATCCAGGAAGAGAATCGTTCCTTTGTTACTCTTTCCATGTGGGCTACACCAGACCCAGTTGCAGTATGGACAAAAGCATCCGGTATGTTTGTTCCTGTTGCACCAAAAGCTAACGGCGGTATCGTTATCGGTACCAAGGCGGGGGAATAACCGGGCATAGTCTCGATGAAAACAGCCAGTCACCATCTGTAGCAAGTGTGAATGATACATCAACACACAAGTATACAGAAAACGAGTTGTCTAATATGACTGTATCTCAGTTAAGACAACTTGCAAGTGATAACGGCTATGCCCTAGCAGCAACTAATAAGGCTGGAATAATATCAGAGATTTTATCTCAGCAAAGGTAGGTGATTAAATGGACGAACAGCTTATAGAGGACTTGACAAATTATCTTGAAGATGATGCAGAAACTGCGAGGATGATTCCTCTTTCGGCAAAGAGGGCTATTCGTTCATTTAAGAAGAAAAGGAATTATCCTTCATCTTACAGTGATGAGAAAATAAATTCCGATATGGAAAACTGCTATGATTGCATATTTGATTTGGCTCTTTTCTTCCTGGTGAAACAGGGAGCTGAATTTCAAGAATCACATTCCGAATCTTCTGTAAACAGAAATTGGACTTCTGAAACTGAAATATATGTAAATCATGGTGTTTTTCCATTTATCGGATTCTAAGATGGTGTGTGCGTGATACGTCAATCCTCCCACGTATCGCAGGGGTGCTTCAAATTAGGTGGGTAGAAGCAATATCTAAAAAATGGGAGTGATGGAAAGGAATAGCGATGGGATGTGAACACGAGTGTATCAACGAACACCGCTTGAAAGAATTGGAAAGTGCCGTCCATGAGATGAAAGAAAAGCATTCCAAAAGGGATGGAGTTTTTTTTGAACGTATCAATGCTTTGGAACAGAAAATTGCTTTATACAACAATGACCTGGGACACATTAAGGATACAGTTGACGAAATGAACGACAATTTAAAATCACTCATGGAAAAGCCAGGAAAGTTACAGGACAAAATAATTGCTTATGTCATAACTGGCATAATTGGTATTGTTTTAGGCTTTGCCCTAAAAGGCATTTTCCCGGTGTAAATATTGATTCCACTAACAGGGAGGACAGTGGAATGGATGATTATAAAGACTTTTCAGAAGATGAAAGAATCTTCTATTTGCGTGAAGCTGGATTTGATTCCAGAGAAAAGGAGTTATTCCGATTGCGTGTCTATGAAGAAAAAACGCTTGCAGAAGCTTCAGAAATCATGGGCTACAGCACGAGAACCGTAGACCGCATAAACAGAAAATTAAAAAAGAAAATTATGAAAGTTGCCCCGATGTATTGTCGGGGCTTTTCTTTGTATTAATAGAAAATGGCGTATTTATGGCGTTATCATGGCGTGTTAATCAACCTCTTATTATTGTAAAATATAGTTATAAAAACAAGGGAGGTTTGAGATATGCAGTATGGTAATCCGTATTTTGCACAACCATTTCAACAAATACAGCCGTATCAAGATAGATTAGCACAATTACAGAATAGTTATCAGCAGGCAATGCCATACGGGCAGGCGCAGATTCAGCAACCAATACAACAAATGCCACAAGTACCACAAATCCCCATGTTGCAAGGACAGATGGTCGATGGTATTGATACCGTAAAGGCAAAAGACGTAGATATGTCTGGAAACCCTGTTTATTATCCAAAAACAGATGGAACAGAAATATATAGAAAACAATTACAGGCAGATGGAAGAAGTAGAATTTTTGTTTATCGACTTATAAATCCGGAAGAACAACAGCAACCAAAGGCAGAAGAAAAACCAATTGACATAGAAGCTATGTTTAATCAGCTTCGGAACGATGTTTGTTCTGAGATTTCCGAAATAAAGAGTATGTTTCCGACACAAATGTCGGGAACACCGGAACTCAAGCAGAATGGAGGTAAACAGAGATGAATTTTAGTCCAAACGCCATGATGAAAAAGCAATTTGAGAAAATGATTACTCAGAGGTTCGGAAGTGTTGATAACATGATAAACGATATGAGTAAATTTGCAGGGAATAATCCAACATTAAAAAATGCGTTGGATTTATACAAAAAAGGTGATACAGACCAGTTGCATCAAATACAGCAAAATGTATTTAATGAAAAACACTTATCACCAGATGGAATTATACAGAAATTCCTTGGATTATAACACTTCCCCATAATTGGGTGATTAAGAATCGCTACAATTTGGGACGACAGCCGCGGATGTCTCCTATTGTAAATAAAATTTAAGGAGACTAAAAACATGATGAATGGTTCAAATTACAGCCTTAGCGACATTGCAGCTGCTACAGGCTCTAATAACCGTGCCAATGATATGTGGGGCGGTGATGGCTTTTCACTTATCTGGCTCGTCCTAATCTTCGCAATCTTCGGCTGGGGAGGTTTTGGCGGCTGGGGCGGCGGCTTTGGTGGTAACGGTGGAAACGGTGCGAACGGTGCCGGCTTCCAAGGATGGGCTACCCGTTCAGATATTAATGAGGAATTCGCCCTTAATGATATTCAGAATGGTATCAGAGGTATTCAGCAGGGTATCTGTGACAGCACATATTCTCTTAACAATACCATGCAGAGTGGCTTTAATGGTATGAATGTCGGAATGCTTCAAGGCTTTAATGGCGTTCAGCAGGCAATCAATGCTGATACTGTAGCCGGTATGCAGAATACCAACGCATTACAGTCTCAGTTAGCAAATTGTTGCTGCGAAACAAGAGAAGCAATCCAAGGCATCAATTATAACCTTGCCACTAACACTTGTGCTCTCCAGAACACAATGAACAACAACACAAGAGATCTTCTGGAAAACCAGAACAGCAACACAAGAGCAATCCTTGACTTCCTGACTAACGATAAGATTGCAACATTACAGGCAGAGAACTCTGATCTGAAACGTGCTGCATCCCAGGATCGCCAGTCTGCATTGCTTACAACAGAGATGTACGCACAGGCTCAGAGATTAATCAATGCAATCAACCCGGCTCCGATTCCTGCATTCCAGGTTCCAGCTCCATATGCATACGCAGGATGTAATACATATGGTAACGGTTGTTGCTAAGTAACTCACCCTTAGAGGTTGACTAAATTCTAAGAGGTGGGTTGCGGCTCACCTCTTATTTTGATTGAGAGGTAGAAATATGAGTTGTAAAAATGTTTGTAAGCTCTGCAACCGTCTTGTAATAAGCCAAGCTGTTGCGTTTACAGGAGGTAATCTTGTAATCACACTCCCAGCAGGCAGTTACAACAATGGAGAGAAATATTGTATTGTTGTTGCACAAAGTATACCAGAAGCCACTACAATTACTGCTCCGGTAATGATTCAGATAGGAACAGGAACAACTTTGTATCCGCTAGAAAATCGTTGCTGTGCACAGATTACGGCTTGTGGAATAAGAACCAGAACGAAGTACGCAACCAGAGTAGCTACAAGTGCAACTGGCGGAGTATTCAAGATGTTAGGAAATCCGGCTTGTAGTCCGAGCAACAATTTGAAAGCAATTAATGGTACAGCCCCAACGACAGAAGCACCTGTTACGCAGGCTGTTAGAAAGGGGGCACTGTAATGCATAAAGTTGCAATGGAAATGGGAAAATGGGCTATGGAAAAAGCAAAAACACATGGCTTTGATAATCTCAGCGCTCAAGACTGGGACGATCTGAAAGACTGCATGGAAGCGGTTAAATGTGCGATTTGCGCTGATAAAGATTATCGTATTGTGGAAGCTATGGATGAATGCGAACAGGAAGAAAAGTATCTTGGACGCATGGGATATGACCGTTACCGCTATTCAAATGGGCGTTTCGCTCCAAAAGGTAGGGGAACCAGAAAAGGCTATAGACCGTATCTGTATATGCAGGATGATGACTGGATGGATGAATATTTAAACAATCCAGAATTTGAGCGCAACATGTACCGCATGGGATATCATCCAGACCGTAGTGATATGGAAATGGGTGACATGAATCGGAAGAAATCCAGATATGGCGAATCCTATGATAGATATGATGAGAATCGTAGGCACTATCATGATTCTAAAGACACGGAATCCAAAAGAAAAATGGATGATTCCATGAAGGAGTACACATCTGACATTATCCGTAATCTTACAGAGATGTGGTCAGATGCAGACGCAACGCTCAGACAGTCGATGAAAGCTGACCTGACCAGACTTGTACAGCAGATGAACTAGAGCAATAAATGAATTAAGTCCTTGTCGCAAATTAATGCGGCAGGGGCTTTTTTCGTAGAAAGGATGGTGAGAAACCATGCTGAAACAATTCTATATGAATGGGGACTTATGGAGAGTACGCTTTGTTTTTCCCAATGATAATGTTTTGATTGACCGCACAGGAAAACGCACACTTGCTGTATCTGATTACTCTACAATGATAATTTCGATTGCAAGCAACTTGCATGGAGAACTTCTGAACCGTGTATTTATTCATGAGTTAGGGCATTGTGTGATGTTCAGCTATGGTCTATTACCGGAACTTCATCGTATGGTTAAGAAACGGTATTGGGTGGATGCAGAGGAATTTGTATGCAATATTCTGGCAGACTATGGACAGTTTGTTATTGGCACAGCCAGAGATATTTTAGGAAACCAGTTCACATATGTAGCTCCCATTGGGGCAGAAAGGATGATTGCGTAAATGGCAAAAGCAGAAAACACAATTATTTTTGATGGCATTCAGTACAATCCAGGTGATGAATTGCCTGATTTAGGCAGTTGGGTATGTACAGATGCAAAAGGTATGGTTCGTGATTACGAGGGACTTTCAAAAGATGTATCAAAGCTCCCACATTATGTACAGAGCGGTTCTTCGGCGTTGTGCCTTGATACCTCTGAATTATACGAGTATCACAAACCTACAGACACATGGTACAGGTTGTAAAGGAGAAGCGTATGGCATTAACAGCAAAAAAAGTATATGCAATATTAAAACGCCAGATTTCCGATATGGAAGCACAACTGAATCATCCTGTTAGGTATAAAGGAACAGTTTCTACATCCGATTTGCTTCCGTTAAATCCAGCCATTGGTGACATGTACAATATTGAACAGAAATCAATATATGGCGAAGCAGGAATGAATGTTGCGTGGAACGGAGTAGTATGGGATACCATGGGCGCTCCGATTGATATGTCACTTTACATTAAAACGAACGAATTGGCAGATTGGGCAAAACAGCAGAATAAGCCAACATATACAGCGGATGAAGTGGGGGCGTTGCCCGCAGATACAAAAATTCCAACAAAGGTCAGCGATCTTGAAAATGATTCAAACTACCTTTCTGGAACAGACAATACCCTGAGCTTATCCGGAAAGGCTGCGGATGCCAAGATCGTAGGCGATAAACTGAATAAAATAACCGAAATTCTAAATGCAAACGAGGTAAATATTGAAAATGCATTATCCAATTATTTTGCGCTCAGAAGAACCGGGAAAGTGTTTACCACAAAAATCTATAAATACGAAACATCCACAAGTCCAATCGGTGTGAAAATGAATGCCAACGAGAACATGGTCGCAGAGCCATCTGTAGGCAGGAAAGAGGGCAGGGATGATTACGCTCAGTATGGTTTATTCCATCATTTTACCTGCAATTTTTCCGTGGACGAGGACGGATTTAACCATGTAGACGTTTTGGAGGGACAAACCGGATTTTCGAAATATGGGAAAGTGCAGGTAGGAGAAGTTACGATGAGCGCATGGTTTGGCATCGAAGATACAGAAGAAGCAATCCTCTATCATTATTCTGATGCCCAAACAGAACTGACACCGTATCCGATGAAAGAATCCATCAATCCGGACGGAACGATCAGCCCATTTATGATCCATGCCAAGTATGCGGCAGGAGATATTGATGGGGTACCATATTCGTCTAAAGGGCTAGCACCAGCCAATGGTGGCCAAGCGATGCAGGCTAGAAATCCGGTCAGTTATACCGGAATGATTGCTTACATGCACAAACTTGGTAAACATTATTGCGGCACAACGAGTTGGGATCTGTTTTACAGGCAGCTTATGATGATTATCAAATACGCAACCACACACAGCCAGAGCGTTATGGCTGGATGCACCTCATACAACAACCAGGATCGGAATCTGGTAGAAGAAATCGGAGTAATGAGAGTTGTGCTGACAAAAGCACAGGCGAATTTCTACCCCGTTGGCTCCTACGTTTCTATTGGTGATATCGGAGCCAATACAGGCAGAGACCGATACTACGAATACATGCACAACAAAGCTTATAGTGTTAAAGTTGTAAAAACCGAGGATGTAGATGAGAGCAATACAGCGGTATATGTGGATGCACCGGAACCGTTTGACACAACACTAACCACATGGATATCATCAATGCCGTGGCGTAGTGGAGTGACAGATGAGGTAGCTGGTTCTGACGGATCGCCAAACAGCAACACCAGTGGAAAATACCCGTACAAAATTCAGGGTATCGAGACCTGCATCGGATCCTACGAAGTCCTCGGAAACGTAGTCATGGATATTGTTACAGGTGTAGACGGGAATCCGGCCAGAGATGTCTACGTATGCGAAGATGCAAGTACACTAACGAGTGATATTACAACGATACGCGAAAGCTATAAAAAGGCTATCGCACAGGTAGCGTACACAAATGCATCCTGGGAATATATCACAGGAGAAACAACAGACCCAAACCTCGGAATTATGATACCTACGAAAGTAGGTGGAGGAACATCAACTGGGTTTGCTGATGGAGTGTATACAGACACAAGTGCATCCGGACAGAGAGAATGGCTTTCGCTGGGCCATTTGCGCAGTGGTGCGGGTGCTGGGCTCTGGTTTCTCACTGCGGGCGGTGGCTTGACGTACACGTACTGGTGGATAACCTCTGGCGTTTCTCCAAACGGCACCAGGGGTGAATGGCAGGCGACCGCCTGACAGAGGGGCTTTCCCCTTATAAATAAATAACGGACTTGTAACGCTAAGCGGGCGGTTTCATTAGAGATGAGCTGGTCTTGGAGATAAAACCAAACTGGAAACTGTTCCCGGTTGACTATATTGGCAAAGACGGAAAGCATCATGGAGACTGCATTGATATGATTGGCTACAAGATATACAGAGATCACACAGAAGTGCGTCGGAGCATATTCCTCCGGGCAAGACGGGCATATCTGAGATTGAGAAAACAAATACAGCACCATATGGAGATACCAATAGATCTGGCATGCCGTTGTGTTTCGTATTTTGGCTGGTTCAAAAATTCAGATTCCGATCACTTTAAAGGGAAGTATGGAATAGAACAACTAATGAAATACGCAAAAAGGAGGGTAAGCATTGAAAGCAAGATTCACAACAGAACAGCCAGTGTTCAGCTGGCAACCGCTTGATAACGGAATGGTTGATGTGACAATATGCCTTAACGGGAAGGAAGTCACAGAAGAAAATCAGCAGATGTTGGAAAAAGAACAGTATATTACTGTAACAGATACGTTCTGGGAGTATGATTTCCACCAATTCCGGGAAAAAATGGAAAACATAAACCGTGAATCTGTGGAAAAGAACCCAGAAAAATATCTGGAATATGAACCACAGAAAGAAAAGACATTGGAGCAAAAGGTTCAGGAGCAGGAGAAAACGATCAAGATGTTGACTTCCTGCCTGCTGGAAATGTCAGAGGCGGTTTATGCGTAAATTATTAATCAATTTATTTTTGCTATGCGCAGGAAAGGATGGTATTAGAATGATGGCAATGTTATGGGCACAGGAAATTATGAATCAGGAAACAGTAGAGGGCGCAAAGAAAATGTATGCAAGGGTTCCACGCCTCTTAAAAGAAAAGGTGAAGGATATTCTGATTCAATCTGGAATGAAGGAAATCACTGAATAAATGACAAATTTACAGATTATATAAGCAGGTAATTTCTATGAGAGGATTAGTCCGTCAAAAGCAAAAAGTATATTGGTCACGAATATCTGAGAAAACACAAGGATTAGACCGCAGTAAAGTTTATGAGAAGCCAGTTCTGTTCTCTTTTTCCGTATCATCTACAGCCGGAACACCAGAAGAAATCGCAGCTGGAATAGTGCCAGATTATGATAGGTACATTACAAGCTTTAATCGAAATTTCCATCCACAGGAAGCAGATATATTTTGGATAGACAGAATTCCACAAATAAGCGAGGATGGAAGCCTTATTTTGGACAAAGATGGAGAACCTACAGTATTGCCAGACTACACACTAAAGAAGATTTTAGACACACAAAAAGGCAATATTGCCAGATACGGAATTTCTAAGAGAGGGAATGAAGATGGGTAAGACAATAAAGTGTACCTTATCACAGAAATCAATCCAAAAAGCTATTGATGAAATAAAAAATTATCAAAAATCTTTAAGGAACAAAAATGAAATTTTCATAAAAAGATTATGTGAATTAGGGATTCCAGTCATTAATCAAAATATTTTAGCAGCACAAGGTGATTCCGATAAGAACCATAATATTTATATCAAAATTAACAGTTTTGGGGACTATGCAGAAGCCAATTTAATATGTGAAGGAATAGACCTTTTGTTTATAGAATTCGGTGCAGGTATTCATTACAATGGGGCAGCCGGTTCTAGTCCGCATCCAAAAGGAGAAGAATTTGGTTATACAATCGGTTCTTACGGACAAGAAAAAGGAAAAAACGATTCCTGGGTATATGTTTCTGATTCTGGAGAATGGGTACGTTCTTACGGTACAGAAGCTACAATGCCAATGTATAAGGCAAGTGTAGAAATCATTCAGAATATCCGCAAAATTTCCAAAGAGGTGTTCTCTTCTTAAAGAAGATACCATAATATACTGAATGATACCAACTAATTATGTTATCATTACAGTGTTAAATTGTAGCATAACATGCAATGCATTCACTATAAAGGTGAGTGCATTTTTTTATTGTGAGGTGACAGATATGCCGGACACAATAGAATCCCCTGTACTGGAAGTTTTTTCAAAATGGGGAGCGGCTGTTTCTAAGATTACTGGCAAAGATAATTATTCCATGGACGGAAGCGAAACAAATGCTTCTGGAAAAAAGGCATATGCACAGCTTTATATGCTTGGTAATCCAATTACAAGAGGTGACCTTGAAGGGGATGAATGTGCAACAATGCCATCATTTCAAGTAAATTGCTTCACATCTGGGAGCAAAGCATTAACCAGATTGTATGAATTGGACAAGATAAGTCACAAAGCAATGGTGAGCATGGGATTCCGTCGTACATATGGACCGGAGCCTATGTTTTTTGGTGACAGTGGAATCAAAAAGCTTGTAAGCCGATACAGCCGAATATATACAGGAACTTTATTAGATTAGGAGCAGAAATGCTTCTATTTTTTTACCCAAAAAATATGAAAGGAGAACATCGAAAAATGAAAGCAGACAAACTACTTTGGCTGAAAGCAGCAGGAATTAGAGCCGTAAAAACAGTCGCACAAACAGCAATAGCAACCATTGGAACCGCAACTGTAATCGGCAGTGTCGACTGGAAAATGGTTTTATCCGCATCTTTACTCTCTGGCTTTTTATCTCTGCTTACATCTGTAGCAGGATTACCGGAACTGAAAACAGACAAAGAAGAGTAGAAAGGCGGTGATCCGCTATCTCCCGGCACAGGGTTACGTGCATAAAAATTAAATTAAAGAAAGGAGCCTATTAAAATGGCAGATTTAACAACACTTGGCGTAACTTTTCATTACGGTGTTGAAACCGTTAAAGGAACGAAGCCAACTGCATTCACCTGGTTAAAAAGATGTAGTTCCATTGGTGGAATTTCTCTTGATACAGAACAGATTGACGTATCAGCTCTTGAAGACTTCATTACACAGTACGCATCTGGTAGACAGGATACTGGTGGTACTTGGGATGTAACCTTCAATCTTAACGCTGATGTTATCACAGCATTAAAGAAGCTTATGACTGATGCTGCAACAGGAAAGTCAAAAGGATTTAGAGTTTGGTTTGAAGTTGTATTTCCAGACCTCGAAGATGCATTCTTTGTTATCGCAGACCCAGGGAAAAATATTCCATTGTCTGATATTGGACAGAATGAAGCAGCAACAATTCCGCTGTCTCTCATTATTCAAGAGTATAAAGGCCTTGATACAAAAGTTGTTTCTGACGAACTTACGCAGGCTTTAGATACCGCAAAAGCAGTAGCAGATTCCACAGGTGCAATGACACTTAACTAAAAAACATGTCGGGAGGATTATAAAATGGTAACTTTTAATGTACACGGAAAAGAGTATAAGGTTGTATTTGGATACGGACTTCTTACAAAAACAGATGTGCTTGACAAGGTACAGGGGATTACAGATGGAAAAGAGAGAAGTCTTCAGAAGATGATTTCTCTTCTCCCGGAACTGCTTCTTGCCGGACTTCAAAAGAAGCACAAGGAAGAGTTTGGGTATGAAAGTGATTCTGAAAAAGAAGCTGCTCTTGATAAAGTCTGTGACCTTTTGGATGATTACGAAGATGAAGGAACTGAGGAAAATCCGAAAAGCGGATTTGATTTATACCAACTTCTTGACAAAGAATTGGAGAAAAATGGTTTTTTATCCGGTCTGCTGAATGCAGTAGCAGAAGCACAGGCAGTGGAGAAGAATGCAACGAAGCTTCCGCAGGATCACAAAAAGAAAAATTAACTTTTCGAGAAGCTGTTTACCAAGAGATTCTTCCTTTATACCTCTCTATTGGCGTATCTAAAGAAGAATTTATGGATTCTACACCAGCTGAATTAAAACCTTATCTCGAAGCTGAAAAGATACGCCAAAAGAGGAAAGACGCCGAGCTTTGGCAAGCGGGCATTTATGAAACATCAGCCACATTCACAGCTGTTGCAAATGCTTTAATGGGAAAAAAATCCAAGGCAGAGTATTTGAAAAAACCTTTACTAGAATCAGCAGAGGAAGAAAAGCGTAAACAGGAAGGCATACTTTCTGAAGAAGAAAAGAAAAAACAGAGAAACGCACTTTTGGCAAGCTTGCAACTCATGCAGGCAAGCTTTGAGCTTAACCATGAAAAGGGCAGGCAGGATGAATAAGTCTTGTCTGCCCTTTATTTTTTTTGTAAAAAAGGAGGGACAAATAAAATGGCTGACAATACCATTGATACCCTTGATATACAGATTAGCAGTAGTACAGAAAAAGCAGTACGTGCGCTGACTAATCTTTCAAACAAACTCACAGAAGTTAATTCCGCATTAAGCGGAGTTAATACAAACGGATTGCGTAGTTGTGTAAGGGAACTTGGAAAACTAAAAGAACTTGATATAGGGAAAATGACAAGCATTGCTGATGGAATTGGAAAATTCTCAAATTCCATAAAGACAATGGGTGGAGTAGATTATAAAGGCTCTGGTCTGAATGCAGTTATCAACTCAATCAACAGACTTAGCCAGGTTGATGTTAGTGGATTTGATTCTGGAAAATTTGGAGAAATAATCCATAAATTAAGCAACTTGGCAGAGATTCCAGATGTATCTACCAGTGTTAATCGTTTTGTCAATTCAATGGCTAGATTAGCCAATTCCGGTGAATATATTGCGAATGTATCCGCTGAATTGCCTGGACTTGGAAGCAGCCTTAAATTAATTGCAGAGAGTTTTACGAGTGTTGGTGATATATCTGAACCTGTGAATAGATTTGTTCAGTCTATTGCACAATTGGCAAGCTCTGGAAATAAAATCGGACAAACGTCAAGCCAGCTTGGAACACTAGCAAAGGAAGTATTGTCTTTCTTCGATGTAATGAAAACTGCACCTAAAATCAGTGAGAACACCATCCGCATGACGGAAGCACTGGCAAAGTTGGCTAATTCTGGCGGTAAAGTGAATTCCGCTACAAATTCTATATCCAGTGCGTTTTCTAAATTGTCATCTGCAACATCTAACCTTGGAAACATTGTTAGCAAAACTTCTTCTAAAATTGGAACTGGGATAAAAAGTATTATTGGATGGTTTCAGCATCTCGGGAATAGTAGCTCTGGTGTTAAAACTGTTTCTTTTAATCTCGGAAATTTGCTCAAAACTGCTATCGGTTTTAAGGCTATTCGTGGTCTGGCAAATTTAGGGAAAAGTGCAATTGGTTTTGGCTCTGATATTACAGAAATCGAAAATGTTGTAGATATTTCCTTTGGAAGCATGGCAGATGAAGCCTACAAATTTGCTTCTACGGCCAAAGAACAATTTGGATTATCCGAATTGGCAGCAAAACAATATTCTGGAACCATGATGGCCATGATGAAATCATCTGGTGTCGCACAAGACGCAGCTTCTAAAATGTCAATTTCTCTTGCTGGATTAGCTGGAGATATTGCATCATTTTACAATATTGATACTGATACTGCTTTTCAAAAAATACGTTCTGGAATATCCGGGGAAATTGAGCCTTTAAGACAATTGGGTATTAATTTATCTGTTGCAAATATGGAGGCTTATGCTCTTTCAAAGGGAATTACAACATCTTATAACGCAATGTCCCAAGCTGAAAAAGTTGCTCTTCGATATAACTATTTAATGTCAGTTACAGGTGATGTGCAAGGGGATTTCGCAAGGACATCTGGAACATGGGCGAACCAGGTTCGTTTACTTACCTTGAATTTCCAGTCACTTTCCGCAGTAATCGGTCAAGGTTTAATCGCTGGAATCCTTCCGGCTATTCAAGCACTTAATGCGCTCATGTCAAAGCTTATGCAAGCCGCAAATGCATTCCGTAACTTCATGTATGTATTGATGGGAAAGAAACTAAAAGGTTCGCAGAGTGGAGTTAGTGATATCGTATCTAATTTAGGCGGTATAGAAACAGCTGGTGACGATGCTTCCTCCGGGCTTGATGACGCTACATCATCTGCCAAGAAATTAAAAAAGGCACTTTCTGTATTACCATTCGACCAATTAAATCAGCTTACAGATAATTCCGATAATTCTGGAACTGCATCTAAAAGTCTTGGTTCTGGGCTTGGAGATTTGGCAGATAGTTTTGCTGGAATACAAGATTCACTGGATGAAGTTTTGACTGTTGACGAAACACCAATTAATAAATGGGCTGCTAAAATCAGAAAAGCATTTATCAATAAAGACTGGCAGGGACTAGGTTCCACTATTGCAGACATGATAAATGTCGGAATGCAAAAAATATATGAAGTTATTAATTGGAATAATGTTGGCCCGAAAATAACCGAATTTGTAAATGCATTTACCACGGCATTCAATTCCATGGTTAGCGGCATAGATTTTGACTTAATGGGAAGATTGCTTGGAGCTGGAATTAACACAGCAGTAAATACTCTAAACCTGTTGCTTGGAGATGGAGGAATAGATTTTTCTGGAATAGGGGCAAAACTGTCTCAACTTTTAAAAGGAGCTATAAAGGAAATTGACTGGACAGGTCTTGGAAACTTAATCGGAAACAGTTTTATGGCATCTTGGAAAATGCTTTCTGGCTTTGTAAAGGATATGTCTAAAAAAGATGGTGCTGGAATTACTGGATGGGGTAAGCTTGGAACTGCTATTGGAAAAGCCTTAAATGGTGCAATCAAAAAGATAGACATGAACACAATTGCAGATGCACTTTCTGGATTACTGAATGGAGCATTTGAAAGCTTAAAGTCATTTACCAAAACATTTAATTGGGATGATCTCGCAACCAAGATAAGAGATGGAATCGCTAAATTCATCAAAGAAACAAACTGGAAAGAGAACGGACAGGCTCTTGGAGATTTTATATCTCACCTGTGTACCGCATTAAAAGATTCTCTCACTACAGACACTTTCTATGAGTTCGGACAAGGCGTTGGAACATTCCTTGGTGAATTGCCATGGGGTGAAATCCTTAGTACCGCAGCTGATCTGCTATTAACTGGTCTTACCAGTGCATTAAACGGATTATTCGATGGATTAGAGAAAAAGCACCCGATAGCCGGACATATTGCAGAATGGCTTACAAAAGCATTTATTGCAGTAAAAATAGCAAATATCACAGGTATTGGAACTCTTGTTGGTTCACTTGTGGGACATATTGCAGGAAAAATAGCTGAAAAGAAAAATGCAGAACTAATTGCAGATAAACTTGCGGATGTGATAGGAAATGGTACAAGTGCGGCAAGTGAAGCAATAAAGGGAGTTGGAGATGCAGCGGAAACAGCTTCAACAGGCGGACTTAAAACGTTTTCTTCAACGCTTGGTACTATATTTGGAACCGCTGGGATTGTATTTGTTGCAACGGCATTATCTGTTAAACTTGCTAAAGGAATTGCAAGTATCACGGAAGCTGCACAAGGTGGAAATGGTATTCTCACACAAACAGGTGGTTATCTCCATGATTATGCAGGCGAGATGGAAAGCGCGCATAAAATAACACAAGACCAAGCAGAAGAGCTTTGGAAGTTAATTGAAGCAGATGAAAGTGCTGGAAAATCAAATTCTGAAATGTACGATAGTTTCATTCAGAAACTTGGAGAATTTGGCGTATCAACCGAAGATGCAAGAAAAATTCTCGAAAAATACGGCGCACAGGCGGGCGTATCAACTGGATTTTTGGAAGATATGACTGATAAAGCTGTATCCCTTGGAGATGGTGTATCTGAATCAGCTGGAAAATTTGACACAACCAAAATCAGTATATCTGATTTGAAAGACGAACTTTATCTTTTAAGTCTTAGCTCTGATCAATTTAGTGGAGACTACTTAACTGCTAAAGCTGCTCTTGATAGTGCAATATCTGGAAGAACATATGCTAATACAGAAGAAGCACTAGACGCAGTCTATACGTCATTAAAAAATGCTGGCGTTCCGTTAGATGAATTAGATGAAAAACTCAGAAAAGATTTTCCAGATGCAGTTGTTACAATGGAAACAAGTGCAAAGAATTCTTTCGATGGAATGACTACATCTGTGAAAACAGCAGTTGGCGGTATTACTACCGCTGTTGCAAATGCTTCTAGCTCCGTATCATCCAAGACGAAAACTGGCTTTGGTCTCGCCAATACCGCCGTAAGCACGGCAATGGCTGGGATGAAAAAAAGCACAGAAAGCACAATGCCTTCCATTTGGTCAAAGATAAAGAACACGAATGATGATGTTGAAACCAATTCTAAAACAAATTGGGGAAATTCTGCAAGTGCTGTATCGACAGCCCTCGGAACCATGGACACCGATACCAAAGATATAATGGGTAAGGTTATGACCACCATTCAAAGCTATTGGTCTTCTGTTCTGATCAATACAAACCAGATTTGGGAAAAGGCTTCTGGCAAGGTTGATACAGAAACCGAAAACATGAAGACTTATACAGAATCTAACTTATCTGGTATTTCAGATTATATCACAAGTCTGTTCAAAAATGATTTAACATCAATGGGTCGGGAAACTGCACAATCTTTCGCCAATGGTATGAAACAAGTTCATCTACCAACATTAACATATCGAATCTCTGAATGGAGAAAGCATAACCTCGGAAACGGAAAAACCAGTTCTACACCAGTTTATAAGCCTAATTGGTACGCCAAAGGTGGTCTTTTCAATGGCGCACAGGTAATTGGTATCGGTGAAGCTGGTTCTGAAGCCGTTCTTCCTTTGGAAAATCCACGAACCATGAAGAAGATCGCGGACAGCATTGTTTCTAGTTCGGATGGAAGCATGGGACTTACAAAAGAAGAAATGGCAAAAGCAGTAGCCCAGGGAGTCGCAATGGCAATGAGCATGAACAGCGGAAATAACAATCCGCAATACATTATGAACAGCATTATTCTGGACGGAAGCGAGATTGCAAAAGCAGTAACAAAAGCCCAAAATGATACAGATAGCCGTTTCAAACCGTCCCCGGCATATTGATTTTTGACTGATTGTGTGGTATAATTTCTTTAATGAAGAAGTACACACGGTCTTGATTTTTGAGCCGCTAAGAAGAAATTAACATTTCTCAATTTTGAGAAATTTTTTGTCTTACTTGGCGGCTCTTTTTTATTTTAACCGTTAATTTTGGTAAAACCAACAGGCTAGACCGATCATCGAAAAGCGGAAATGCCTTGCCGCCTGCCTGTTGATTTACATACAGTTCAAGGCACTCTTTTATACGAAAGGCAGGTATCAATCTATGGCAAAGAGTTTTAATTATCGGAAATATTACAAAGAATACTATGGAATTGAGTTTGACAGCAGTTATGTAATTCACCATATAGACTTTGATAGAAGCAATAATGACATAAATAACTTGCTGTTGCTTCCAGGAAAACTGCATAGCAGATATCATTTTTTACTAAATGGATTTGATCTCGGAAAAGAACAAAAGAAAGGAACTGTAAGCCTAGATTTCAAAATCGTTTCTGAATGCGGGAATATTCCTATGTTTGGAATTAATATGATGAAAAATCTTTGCGAAACAATGGAAGAGATTGATAAATGGGTAAGAATAAAATCCGACATGGATAGGGCAAAATACAATAAAGAAGTATATGGTATTTAATAATTGGTAAAACCAGTGGGCTAGGTTGGCCGCCGAAAAGCGTAAACCTTGATACGCCTGTCCACTGTTTTTATAAATCAAGGATTCTGGCACAATACGGAGAGTGCCTGCGACCAACAAGGAGGTTATCTATATGAATTCTGAAATCAGAGAAATACCACAAGAAGAAATAAAAGCGAGAGTGGCGTTCCTTTCATCTGCGAAATGTAATCATACACCACACAAATATATTGATATTGCTGGTGGATTGATTGAGGGTACGCTATTATCAAGAATTTTATATTGGTTTTCTGAGGATAAAAATAAAAGAAGAAAAGTGCGCATTTTTAAAGATGGCCATTATTGGATTGCAAAGCAGAGAAAAGATTGGCAAGAAGAAATTAGAATTACCGAACGCCAATATGATAAGGCAATTAAAGAACTGAAAAATAGAGGGTTTGTTGAACTGGCAAAATACAAGTTTAATTCCATGCCTACAGTACATATTCGCCCATTGTGGGAAAATATCAATAAGGCTGTTGCTGTTTGGGAAAGTGAACTTGAAAAAGAAATTGTTTCTGAATTTCAAAATGAAGCAAACGGGAATAACGAAAAATGTAATTCCCAAGGGAATGACGAAAAATGTAATTCGGGAATTACAGAAGGAAGCACTCCTTTAACATTACCTACTGACAATTATTATCATAATAACAATGATTACTCTCAAGAGAAAACAGAACAAGACTTTATTGATAATAAAGAAAAAAAGACTTTATCTTATACAGATAAAGATAATCAGACTTCTGCTCCTAATAATTATAATAAATTAAATATATATAATATACCTCCTAGAACCAAGGAGCAGAAAGCCAACCGCTATAATTCTAGGAACCAATCATCTCTCTTAGATTATAAAGACGATGATGTTGAGAAATTGGTAACCGAAATATACGAAAGCATTTACGGAGAAAAAGAGAATATTTTTGAAGACCACGACATTTGCCTGTCTATATTCTTGATTACAGAGTTTTTCAAGAAATATCAAAAATACCGTGAAGAGAAACATCCGATGGTTACACAAAGCCAAGCTGAAAATATTCTGAAAATGATACGCAATCCAGATACAGATATGGCAAAAGATGATTTAGTAGACGATAAAGAGGAACCACTGTTCTATCTTGACATGATGGAGGAACATTTTAAGACAAAGTGGGGGAAAAGAAACGGAGGAGATTTTGATTATAGAATCATGTTATTCTTTAAAGACACCACACAAAATATGTTATATCAAAGAGTGAAAAAGAACAGGGAGGACATGCTATGATATTTTGGCTATCAGTAATCATTTTTGCGGTCGGCGTTGTTATTCTGATTGGAAATAGAATAGGCGAATCTTTAAGCTACGAATATGAGTATTCAAGTGTGAGTGGATTTATATTGTCTTTTGGAGTGGTAATTTCTTTCATCAGTGTAGTATGGTTCCTGGTAGCCGGATTGATTTTACTTCTCACCAAAACCAATGTTACCGCCACCAGACAGGCAAATGCCGAGAAATACAAAGCATTGACTTACAAACTGGAAAGTGAAGCTTGCCGAGATCAATTCGGACTTCTTAACAAAGAAATTATTGACGAGGTACAGAGATGGAACGTAAAAGTAACTTACTACAAAGCAATGGAGGATAACTTCTGGATTGGAATTTATTATCCAGATGTGTACGGTGATCTGGGAACGATTGATTATAAAATGTATGAGGGTAATTAATTGACACGATAAAATAACCAAATTCGTTTCAAAAACCTCTCACCCGATAAAATATAGGTACAAGCCAAGAAAATTGAAATTTGAGCCAAGAAATTAATTAATTGTGGAGAGTTAAAACATATGAGCAAAATAGGAACAGAACTTCCAACAGAATATTCAGACCGTTTCGATGAATTACGCCAGAATAGGGTTGAGGTAAGCTTTTACAAATATGGCACAGCAAAGGATAACTTCGGGGAGAAGTTGGTAAACGCCTTGGAATCCCATGATATGTGCATCCAAAAGTATCGTGAGACAGGAAACACAGAATATCTTTGCGATGCAGCAAATTATCTCATGTTTGAATTTATGTACCCTCAGATTACAGGCGCATACTTCAAGGCAACAGACAGCGGGGAAAGTGCCGGAGTTGCCGGAACACCAATTAATCAGTTGAAGGAGAAGTGGTATTAACGAAAAGGAGATATGGAAATATAATGAACAGACCATTATTTAAGCCAGGGGATATTGTACAGCACTTCAAACGAGAAACCATCAAGGAACCACGCAACAACGAATATTTGTATGAGATTGTTGGATTCGCCCAACATACGGAAACGGGAGAAGCCCTGGTGATATACAAAGCCCTGTATGGCAGTAAGCAATTATACGCCAGACCGAAAAATATGTTTTACAGTGAGGTAGATCGTGAAAAATATCCAAATGTGAAACAGAAATATAGGCTCGAGAAATATCATGGAGTGTTGTACGTATAATGGATTTCAAGCAGACTTACTTTTCCATCTGGCAAGATATATGGAATCTTCACAAGAAGTACGCTTTTATCTCAAAGGATGATATTCCACAGTGGGAAAATCTCACCGTGGAAGCAATGCAAATTCACGATAAATACGCTGATTCTTTCGGTGCGAAATTTGCTGAAGCTCTTTTGATCGCTGTAACTGCGGAAATTGATAGAAAAGCGAAATAGGGCTTCCAGAATACGTCCCAAGGTGATACAATATGGGTATCAAATATTGGGGGTGCGTACGCATGAAGAGAGTAAAAAGAGTTATTGTTGCGGCAACTGCAATAATATGTGAGTGTTTTTCACCTATCGCAGTAAAAGCAAGTATTGATGATGTAAATACATTTTTGCAACAGTATGAAAATGATGATAATGCATTTTATACAGAAGAATACAGCGGAAAAGATTCAGAAGGGACGGAATATAAAACACTTATTGTCAGAACTGATTTATTTAAAGTAAATGTCAGTTTTATGGATATGGATGAAATTTTTGCGAATATGTCCTCACAGGAATGGTTTGACTATACCACTATTTGTAGCATAGGTATTAGTTCAAATGTTGGTTTTTTATTGTCAACTAATGTCTATGATACAAAAAGTGGAACGAAAATAAATAGCTTAAGCGATCATCCTTTATCAATGAGATTTCCTTGGATAATAAAAACCGAAAACGAACTTTCTGATGAAGAACGTACTTTTCTTATGAGGATAACGCAAGAAATATTACAAAGCGAGTTGGATAAATCCATTTCATTGAATATCGGAACCGAAAATGAGAGTAAATGCACATTCAAAGCTTGCAATGGCTTAGCAGAAGTCAGCGGAGAATACGAATTGAATAACGTATCATATAAATTTATAACTCAGTTTACTTACGAAACAGAAGATAACCAGAATGGAACATACGAAGAGTTATATACAGGCGCAAATGATATAGACATATTTGGAACAAAAGTAATGTTTGAACATAGAACATACGATAATTAGAAAAAATCGGCTAGGGATTTCTCCCTAGCCTTTTTTCTTTCATAATCCATTCGTAGAGCCATTTCCATAAATTTGGGATTCTTCATCCTTTTTATTATCAGAAAGTACATTGTCAGCTTCTTCCAACAGTTCATCGCCTTTAAGCCAAGCATATGATATATATACGCTGGTTTCATCACCGTAATCGTAGGATTTAAGTGCTACGGAAGTATCATTTGCTCCATACCAAGAAGTATATTGTTCTTTAGTTCCGAAAGGAGAGGTATAATTGGATGTATCACTTGGCTCTCCATAAATTTCTGACAGCTTGCTCGAAAGATCAGAATACATTAAATCTAAATCTTGCGGTTTTTCAAATTCATATTGTGCTCCGTACAAAACCGTATTTTCTTCGTCAAAGGAAATTTCGTTTTCTACTGAATAAGTATAATAAAGATTCATGGAATATATTGGATATCCAGCAACGTCAATGTTGGGAGAAACAAACGGAGATGCGCAAAAGCAAATCGCTCCATCATAATCGTTATCATCACCATATTCTACACCATTTAATACATTTTCAACAGTTTCGGCGCTTAACCCTTCCATTGTTGAGCCATATAAGTCTGCTTCTGGTATAAAAGTACATGTATCATTAAAATTTGTTCCCCATGGAATATCCCTAAAAAGAATTTCTTTATCTGTTTGAGCTGATACAGGAATAACACTTGAAAAAATAGACGATAAAGCCAAAATCATAAAAAATTTTCTTTTCATGTAAAATCCCCCTCTTTAGTATGATGTACATATTTTACCACTCCAAAATGAATAGGGGAATAGGAAATTTGAAAAAAATAACGATTAGTCAAAATGACGTTTCGTCAGTAAAAAAACTGTCGTGAATTTTAAGACGGTTAATAGCTGTTCCACAAATTTATGGAGCTGTTTTTTCACAAAAAAATGAAAATTACTCTTGACATTGTACGTACAAGCTGATATATTAAAGATGTACAAAATGTACGTACAATCTGAAAGGAGTGATAAAATGTCTCCCAAAATAGGGCAAAAGTTGAAGGACAATCCTAGAAGCGTAAGATTGGAAGTCAGACTTACACAGGAAGAAAATGCACTATTAGAGGAATGTGCAAAAAGACTTCAAGTTACAAAGACAAAAGTTATCACAAAGGGAATCGAATTAGTAGATAAAGATTCTCGAAACTAAAAAACAGCCGTAGCACCGACCAAAGCACAAACGACTGTTTAAGCAACCAGAAGTCTCACCTCTGGTAATTAATATCTTATCATTTGTGAGACTTCTTTTCAAGAGAAAAGGAGTATTTTTTTATGCAAAACTTAGTAGTAAAAAATGTAAATGTATTAGGTGACATGATTATGGCAGCAAAAGGTACTGATGGATTCGTATATGCAGGAGTAAGTTATTTCTGCAATGCCCTTGGCATGAGCAAAGGACAAAAAGATAGACAGATTATGAATGTCCAAAAAGATAAAACATTACAAATGGGGTGCCTCAAATTTGAGGCAGGGGTATTTGATAAAAATAACGAGACTGTTGCACTTAGATTAGATTTTGTTCCACTTTGGCTTGCAAAAATAAACATAACAGAGAAGATGCAAAATGAGCATCCAGAATTAGCAGCCAAATTGCTTGAATACCAGTTAAAAGCAAAGGATATTTTGGCAGATGCTTTTTCAGAAAAGAGGAATTCTCCCATGACTATTCCCGAACAGATTCAGCTTCTAGCACAGGGAAACGTAGAACTGAATAAGCGGATTGACGATATTCAGACAGAGTTTGAGACTTTGAAAATGGATTTACCGATTCTCCCGATTGAAGCGGAGAAAATCACGGAAGCCGTAAAGAGAAAAGGAACACTGGTACTTGGTGGCAAGGAATCCAATGCTTACAATAGCCGTTCCATTCGCCAGAAGGTTTACAGTAACATTCATTCCAACCTGCGCTACCAGTTCCAGGTAAAAAGCTATAAGGCAATCAAGAGAAGCCAGGTGGAACAGGCAGTCAAGATTATTGGAGAATACAAACCGCCAGTTTTCTTGAAGAATGAGATTGATACAGAAAATGCACAGCAGAGATTCTTTTAATTAGATTTTTACAGGGATACACAGGAGGAAAATAAAATGACAGAAAATATGGATAGAGAAGACACAATGTTTGAAGTAGAGGACACTATTGATAAAATCAAGTTTCTTGTGGATGATTTCATAGAACAGTATGGATTTAACAGCACAGAAGAGATGGACAAAGAGAAAAGCCTTTCCTTTGCATATAACAAGCAATTTATGACAATGAAACTGTTGATTTTGAGCGATTATGCCTGGAAAGCAAAACAGGCCTTTAAGGCTCTTAAATCTATGGAGCAGAAAGCGTGATCGTATGGCAAACAGAATCCAGTTCAATGACTTTCAGAAAAAGAGTGTGTACACCAAATGCAACGGAAAATGTGCGATATGCGGTAAGCCAGTCAAATTTAAGAAAATGACAATCGACCACATTATGCCGTTGTCTCGTGGCGGCACCAATGATATTAAGAATCTGCAACTGGCGTGTAAGCGTTGCAACAGCATGAAGAGTAACATGACAATGGATGATATGATGGGGCAGATTTCCGAGATTTTGAAGTATAACCGCAAACAGAAGTTGATTAGAGTGTTAGGAGGAATTGTGGAATGAATTATAAAGAGGAACTTATTGAGATGGTTGAAAAAATGCACAATATAACTTTTATTGCAATGATTCATGCATTTGCACACACTCTTTTTGAGAAAGAAAAGAATTTTAAATGATACCGAAGTATACTGAATGATACGTTCACCGTATGTTATACTATAAAATCATAATAAGCAATTTTTAAAGCGTTTACCTTTCAGGGTAGGCGCTTTTTTGTTGCCAAAAATGAGGACAAATTTTTGAATTTTTCTCTTTATAGTATGAAACTTTAAATAAATTAAGGGGGATATATCCCCCTTTCTGAGGGTTAGCATATGGCAGAAGCATTTTTAAAAGTGGATGGGGTAGCAATGCCCTGTCCTTCTTCTTTTACATGGGGATTACAGGATATATCGGCATCAGAATCCGGCAGAACCGACGATACGACCATGCACAAAAACAGAGTTGGACAGAAACGAAAGCTGTCTGTAGGTTGGAATGGCCCAGACTGGGACACTGCTTGCAAAATTATACAGGCAGTAAATCCAGAGTACATACAGGTCACATATCCAGACTTGCTATCTGCAAATAAACACGAAACCAGAACATTTTATGTTGGGGACAGGGAATCACCCTTTAAATGCTGGTGGATAGGAAATGAGCGCATGGAAGGACTTAAATTTGATTTTATCGAGAGGTAAGATATGCGAAATTTATCAACGGAATTTAAAGAACAACAGAATAGTGGGAACCGTAACTATCTGAAATATGCAGATTTTACCTTTACGGACGGAAGCACATTATCCATTACCGACAAAGATTTATGGTCTAATGGCTTCAAATTTGAGGATGCAGTATCGCAAAGTGGTTCTTTTGATATCGGCGCAGCTATCGTAAATAAGCTGACATTGCAGATCAACAACTTTTCTGGAAAGTACACAGATTACATCTGGGATGGAGCAAGGGTTGTTTGCTATATTGGACTTGAATTATCTACTGGTATTGAAAAAATCCGTATCTGTACTATGACGGTAACAGATGCTCCATATCAAAGCACTGCAATTATCAGCCTAACCTGTGAAGATTCCATGCGATTATTTGATCGTGATTATTCAGAAAGTAAGCTGTCCTATCCGGCAACCAGATTACAGATCATCCAGGATGCTTGCGAGGTGTGCGGAGTAACACTTCAATCTACAAGGTTTGATAATGATGATTTGATAATACAGAATCGACCAGACGATAGCAGTATTACTTTCAGACAGGTAATTGCATGGGTAGCACAGATGGGCTGCCAGTGGGCGAAATGTGACGAATATGGTCGCTTATGCTTTGGATGGTATGAACGTGAAGTCCCGGATAATTTTTATGATTTGGTGGAAACTCCATGGAAAGATGTAGAAGGTAACGACATATTAGATACCACTGGTGAACAAATCATTACTATCATGCAGACTGGGATTACAACAATTCAAACAAACGGATTTACTCCATGGCTGTATGATCTTGAAATAACAGGTATAAAAGTTACAGAATACGTTGAAAATTCTTCTCAAAATGAAGCGAAAACATATCAGTCGGGAAAATCCGGCTACGTTATCGAAATAAGTGATAATAAGCTAATTCAAGAGGGAACAGGAGAAGCAATCTGCAAGATTATTTCAGACAGATGTGTTGGAATGAAATTCAGACCGTTTTCTACTGGTGCTTTAACAAATATTGCATGGGAAGCTGGTGACACCATTGCGATTTCCGATAGAAACGGAAAACAGTATAAGAGCTACCTAACTTCTGTTACTTTGAATCCAGGCGAATTTGAGCAACTTGAATGCAGTGCTAAGAGTGCATCCAGGAATAAGCAGAAACAGTATACACTTAACCAACAGGTGCAAGCTGAAAACAAAAAGAACTTAAAAGATGAACGTACCGCCAGAGAAAAGGCACTGGAAGAATTATCACAACGCCTTGCGGAATCTTCTGGAACATACACGACAGTAGAAACACAGCCGGACGGAAGCAAAATCTATTATCTTCATAATAAGCCACAGTTGTCCGATTCTGATATTATATGGAAAATGACTGCGGAAGCATGGGCTGTTTCTACAGATGGTGGGCAACATTGGAATGGTGGCATGACAGTTGATGGTGATGTGATTGCCAGAATCCTTACGGCTACAGGTGTTAATGCAGATTGGATTAATACGGGAACCATTAAGGCTATTGATAAAGATGGAAACATAACTTTCCTGGTTGATGTAACAACAGGAAGGGTTGTTATTAATGCGGATTCCGTACAAGTCAAGGGAAAAGATGTTAATGCGATTGCAAAGGAAAAAGCAGAAACAGAAGTAAATAATTTTATAAGCAATACATACACAACTGATATCAATAATTTGCAGTCTCAAATCGACGGACAGATTGAGACTTTTTTTTATGACTATGAACCGACCTTGCAGAATATCCCGGCTTCCGAGTGGACTACCAACGAAGAACGAAAGAAACATGAGGGCGACCTATTTTACTGGAAATCCAGGGGATATGCGTACCGTTTTATGCAAGATGGGGCAACTTGGAAATGGCAATTGGTACAAGATACCGATATCACGTTAGCACTTGCCGCCGCAGAAAAAGCGCAAGATACGGCAGATCATAAGCGCAGAGTATTCGTAGTTCAGCCAGAGCCACCTTATGACATTGGAGACTTATGGACACAAGGCTCTAATGGTGATTTGATGAGATGTAAAGTTGCAAGAGCAAGCGGTTCTTATGATTCTTCTGATTGGGAAAAAGCTTCAAAATATACGGATGATAGCTCTTTAGATTTATTTATCAATGGCGTTTTTAAAGATTCTCTTAATTCTTTAAAAACACAGATTGATGGAAAAATTGAAACCTGGTATCAGCCAAATGATCCATCCGTAAAATGGACAAAAACAGAGGAATTACCGTGGTGTGATATTGATGGAAACAAGATTCTGGATGAATCCGGGAATGAAATTGTCTTGATATGGGAGTCCGAGAAAGCAGAGCATGAAGGTGACCTTTGGCACAATACTTCTGATAACACACAATGGATTTACAAATCTGGTATTTGGCAACCACAATCCATACCAGATGAACTGTTAGACAAGATAGATGGGAAGTCATCTGTCTATATGGTTCAGCCAAAACCGCCATATTACGAAGGTGACTTGTGGGTGACAACCAATAGTGAAGGAAAGGCTTCCCTCAAAACATCCACTGTAAATCGTGTTGGCGGAGCGTTTGACGCATCCGATTGGATTGATTTCAAGTATGCAGACAAAGACGATATTAAAAATGCAATTGATAAGTATGATACCAGTCTTGGACAGGATGAAGTGTTCAATAAACTCACAAAAGGCGGCACTGAACAGGGAATCTATATCAAAGATGGAAAAGTATACATTAATGCAAAATATATTCTGGCCGGAACACTTGCTGGTGAAAGAATCAACGGTCGCGGTCTAAAAGTTATTGATGATGACAAGAACGTAACCTTAGAAATAGATAGCAAAGGAAATGTCATCTTAGCTCCAAAGACTTTTTCCCTACAAGGAAAAACAGTCAATGAGATTGCTAATAGCTCGGCAAAATCAGCCGTAGATGGACAGACACAAACAGATATTTTCAATAAGCTTACGAAAAACGGAACTGCACAAGGTATTTACATGGACGAAAAGGGAAATATCTATGTAAATGGGAAATTTATTAAAGCGTTGAGCATAGCCGCTAATGCTCTAGCAGCTGGTTCTATTACCACAGAAAAATTAGATGCTAAAGCGGTCACGGCTGAAAAAATGTCCTTGAAGGAGCTTGCGGCAATTGGAGCCACTATAGGCGGATACACGATTCAAAACAACCGAATTTATAATGACAAAAATGGAACCCTACAGATTTCCATGGGAAATGAATATAACCCTCCCTCAATGCTTGCTATGGATGCGCAAGGACAATTTATTAAATACAGTGCAAGCGGTATTGTATCTTCTTACACTAATTCGCTAAAATTAACACCACATAATACAACTACAGAAGAAGGATTTTCAGACGGATCAAAGCATTATTTAGGACGTACACAATTTAACTCAGATGTTAATATATTTGGTGATTTTAAGGTTTCTGGCACAAAATCCATAATAGCCGAAACAGAAAACTATGGAGAACAGCTATTTTATTGCTACGAAACCCCAACCCCGGCTTTGGGAGATTTTGGTGGAGGAGTGATTGGGAAAGACGGAATAGCAATCATCTCAATTGATGATATATTCCAGGAATCAACAGAAACAGCAATTGAATACTATGTGTTCCTTCAAAATGAAGGAGAGGGGCAGTCTTGGGTATCTGAAAAAGCAGATACCTATTTTGTTGTAAAAGGAACACCTGGACTTCGGTTTGCATGGGAGCTGAAAGCTAAACAGAAGAACAAAGAGTATATCCGTTTCAATGCCGGAAAAGAAGACCGAGAAGTGAATTTTGAGACAGTCAACATTGAAAATGTAATGTTCGCAGAACGCGAAAAAACCATACAAGAAATGGAAGGAGAATTATTATGAGCGTGATTAAAAAGCTTACATCATTTATGAAACTGTCAACAGGAGAGGGTGATAGAATCGCCTTTACCTACTCAACGATTGATACCGAAAGCGGAAAGGTTTTGAGTCAGAATGAGAAAGGAAATTTTCTCATTTTTGACGATGGGCTTTCGGCAAATATTAAGGCGATTGAAGACTATATCAATAAAAATCAATTGAATTAAAGGAGGACAACCACATGCCAAAATGGACTGAATACACATCAAAAGATACGTTAGCGGATAATGACGAAGTAATGCTGTATGATGCAACTGCGAGAGCGAATAAGCGCGGACTAATGAGCAAGTTTTGGGATTATGTAGTGGATAAAATGTCAACGGCTGTCATCTCGAAATTGGAGACAAATAATAAGACAATCATCGGGGCGCTTAACTATTTAAATGGCAATATAGAACGTATTGAGCCTAGCAATAAAAAAACTTTCAGAATAAGAAATGAAAGAGCTTGGATATTTATATTTACTCTTGGCACGAACGGAAATGATGGAATGTTTGATATTTTTTTATACACTCCATCATACTCAGACGTTCCTACTATTCGAAAAGTAACTAATAAAAATAGTATTATATTATCGGCTTCAATTGATGGAAAAAATACAAATATTGAATCCAATGCCATGTATAACAGTGTAATTGTGTTGTACGCAGCATAAGTGAATTATATTATCTTTAAATATAGTATCATTATATCCACCACCATAAGAGAAAAATACGTAAGCACCATAATCTTCAAGCTTTTTAGAGAAAGTTTTTGTAGAATTTAAAACTGATAACGCACGGTTACTATTTTATATTTCATAAATCTTTAAGCCAACTTGAATATAACGATTGTACATCCACCAGATAAGCTAATCTTATACTGAAATGAAATGTTGCTATTAGTATATTTCATTTCAATGGTGTTGTCGTAATCCACGCCTTTAACAAGCGTTTCGATAAAAGAACCGTTCTGTGTCTGAATATTAACTATAGATAATGAACTTATCTTATATCCTCCATCACGATAGGTTGAAACTAGATAAAGTCCCGGAACAAGAGGAACAGTAACTAGTGTATTGTTGATTATACCTTTATGAAAAGGTTTTAACATATTGCCATTTAAATAGTTAGCGAAAAATAAATAAAATCGCAAAACTCTATTCGCAAAAGATAATACATGATATAATCAGTATATCACAACAACAAAAAGGGAGCTGAGTTCCCGTCTACCAATCAAAAAGTCCAACTCCAAGCACCACAAAGGGTACAAGGATATTATAGCATAGTACCTTCCCTTTGTGGTAACAAAAACTATGATTTACGCTAAAATCAGCCATGATTCTGTGAAATTTAATCATAAGAGATATATTGTATAAAGAGTTTATGCTAAAGAGCACTCCAAATGGGGTGCTTTTTATTATGCACTTTTTTAACCTCAACAATGAAAGGAGAACATACATGAATATCAATACCTCATTAATCAGCAACAACAACAGCTACGCCGGACAGACACCTCTGTATATTGTCATCCACAATACGGATAATACCGCCAAGACAGCAGATGCCAAAGCACACGCCACCGCACAGCATAATGGAAATTTTCATGGCTATTCAGCCCATGTATTCGTGGACGATAAGTCAGCATACCAAGCCTTGCCGTACAATCGTGGAGCATGGCATGTTGGAGTAAATTACGGCGGTAAGCTTTTTGGAACTGTGAACAATCACAACTCTATTGGAATTGAAATGTGCATGAATGCCGGATATAACTACGAAAAAGCATTCCAGAATACCGTTGATGTGTGCAAGCAACTTATGAAGAAATATGGCATTCCGGCAAGCCGAGTAGTGCAGCACTACGATGTGTGTGCTAAGAATTGCCCTTCCGTTATCCGTGGAAAGGGAGACTGGAATAGATTTAAGAAGCTTATTTCCAGTGAAACCGTGACAGTTCCAACCACAAAGCCGACAGTAAAGGTTGACAAGTATTACCGTGTTCGCAAGACCTGGAAGGATTCCAAGAGCCAGATCGGGGCGTACAAGTCACTCAAAAATGCAAAGAAAGCTTGCAAAGCCGGTTATTCTGTTTTTGACTGGAATGGAAAAGCTGTGTATTCCGTGACTGCAAAGAAAAGTGTAGCCAAGGTAGCAAAAGAGGTAATTAACGGCGAATGGGGAAATGGACAGGACAGAAAAGACCGCCTGGAAGCTGCTGGCTACAATTACACAGAAGTGCAGAAAAAAGTCAATGAATTACTGAAATAATAATACTCCCGGGGTTTTCCCGGGAGCTACTTAAATGTTGTATATTCTTCAAATTCGTTCCTTATTTTCACAAAGTCTTTTCTTCTGATAGGCACTATATTCCCGGAGAACATGAGGAACGAATCGTTTATTTCTTTTACCTCGTCCATGTTTATTATGTAGCTCTGGTGGCACCTCAAGAATCTGGAATCCAGTAATTCTTCAATATCGGATAGTTTACACCGTTCCGTATAAACTATACCGCAAGTGCAATGAATAATGATGTATTTGTTTCGGCTCTCAATATATTCGATATTTTGAAATTCCACCCGATGAATAAAGTCTTTTCCTTTTATCATAAGAGTGCTTTTGCCGATATGTTCCAGAGTATGATTGAAAGCAGTATACATTCTGCCGTTTTCAGATCCTTTTATAATATAGTGAACTGGGAGTAAATCAAGAGCTTCAAAAACATACTCTTTGTGGGCTGTCCAGAAAATAATATTTCCATCATAGCCATTTAATCTCAATTCCTTTGCGACTTCAATTCCATTTTCTTCTTTCAAAACGATATCCAAAACCACAATATCATACCACTCGCCATCTGCCACATCATCAATAAGTGGCTGCCCTTTATCATACGGAGTAATCAATGCTTTTATATCACCATTTCGTTTGAGAAAATTATTAATCCGATGCGTAAATATATCAATCTGTAGTTCGTTATCATCACATATTGCGATTCGCATTCAAATCATCCCTTTTTACGTAAAATTCGCCACCAGAGGTGCTAATTTCGCCATTTCCTGTGTAATTGTATATTTTTTGATACAATATTATCGTACCACATAAGAAAGATAGTGTAAAGAGGCTGTATGATGGAAAGATGTAAGAAGATAACGATTATCTTAATATTGATGTTTGTGCATGTGTTTATTGGGATTCATATGTATTTCAGCCCAGAGCGTAGTATTATCTTTGGGAGGGTTAAAACTATCGCAAACATGGTGACGGAAATCAAAAGCAATCCAAATGAGCACAAAAAATCCCTCGATTCCAGAAGCCCAGCCTCTTTATTTCTATCTACATATATAACGAATGAAAAGTACCAAAATCACAATATCTATACTGAAAAAATCATAATTTGCAATAATATCGAGGAAAAGCAACTTGCCAGAAAGGATTTAAGCGGAGATGATTCCATCCCAGTATATAGTTATGGAAACATGATATAATTTAATAAGTAAGAACATATGTTTGCGGTGTTGGGAGGGGTTTACGTGGATTACAAGAAAGAAATTATTAAATTATTAGACAAATTAGACGAAAGAAAACTTACACTTGTATTTTGGCATATAAAAGGGCTTCTTGGAATCAAATAAAAAGAGGGACAGATTTTTTCTGCCCCTTTTCTTTTTATTCATCATTCATTCCGACAAGTTCTTTTGCTTTTTGCTCAAGCAATTCCCACTCATCTGCGGTGAGGTTGGCTAAAACAGAGATTAATCTTTTCTTGAAATTATCAGATTCACCACTCAGGGCTTCGCCCACAAATTTTTCAATCTGAATGTCTCTTGTGGTAGATTGTTTCATTGGTTCTTCACCAGTAAGAAGCCATTCTCTTCTTATTCCATATTTTGTACAAATCAGGCTTATTACTGCATCTGATGGAGTTCTTCTTCCAGATTCATAACTAGATATATTGGAAAGAGGAAGTTCTAACGCATCTGCAAATTCTTGCTGATTCTTTATATGGAATTCTTTTCGTATCCGTTTTAAACGGTCTTTCATTATCTTCACCTCCTTATTAAGTATTGTACATCATAGCGAATAAGAAATCAACAATAAAAATTGTACAAAGTACAAAATTTATGCTTGACAGATATTGTACGTAGTGATATATTAAGAATGTACAAAGTACAAAACACTTTGCCGATTAAATAAACAGGGCGACCTACAAAAAAGGGAGGAGGGGAACAAAGTGCTGAATAACTTGAAAAAAGTTCTTGACGATAAAGGAATCACAATTAGAGCTTTTGCAAAAGTTTTGGAAGTCGATGAGAGGACAATACAGAACAAGTTAAAAGGGAAAACGCCTTTTACTTATCCAGAAGTGGTAATTGCGAAAAAAGAACTTTTTCCAGAATATGACATGGAATACTTATTCAGAGATGAATAACAAAAAGTCGACAGGAGTGCTGTCCTATCGACTTTTGCCTAAATTTGTTTACCCTATGTGTTTTGCAGACCGATTGCGTACTTGCTTTCAGCCACATTCTCAGCACCAAATGTTTCCTTGAAACACTTCGCCACTTACGCAGTTTTGGTTCTGCGATTGAGTAAAAAAAGATTAGCTGCCCATTAGTTGGCGAATGTAGGAATTTTGTTCAATACGGTGAACGAAATTGCTTAACGTACTTTGGTAACGCAGGTTACTCTGCTTGCAACCTACAATAAGGAACAGGGCAAATTCAAAAGTTGGGTCAAAGCAAACAACTCCTTTCATTGCCCATTATTTGGGTATGAAAGAATTTTAACACATAGGAAAAATATTTTCAACATAAAGTGAGGTGAAAATATGTCAGAAAAAGAAAAAAAAATCATTGAATCAATCGCTAAAGCCGTTCCGAATATGTCTGAATTTGACAAAGGATATTTCCTTGGAGTTGGCGAGACAATTGCCAAATACAAAAACAATGGCAAAGAAGAAAAAGTTGAGAAAAAGACTGAGAAAGGAGAAGGAGGAAAATCATAGACGATTTAGTTTATCTTCGTAATGAAGAAGCTGTCTGCGATAGTTTACAGGTGGCTAAGAAATTTGGGAAAAGACATGACAAACTCATTTCCGAAATTGAAAGAATGTATTCTGATTTGATTGGAAAAGGGTGTGCTCAAAATGGTGGAGACCCCTTATTTATTAAAAGCAGTTATGTACATCCTCAAAATAAACAGACTTATCCATTTTATATAATGAATAGGGATGGATTTTCTTTACTAGTAATGGGATTTACAGGGAAAGAAGCCCTTGAATGGAAATTACAGTACATAAAAGCTTTTAACCAGATGGAGAATTTCATCCGTGAGAAATCAACTCAAGTTTGGGTTGAAACTAGAAAAGCCGGGAAACTTACCAGAAAGGCAGAAACAGATACCATTCAGAAACTTGTTGAATACGCCAAAGTACAGGGAAGCAGTCATGCAGAAATGCTTTACATGACATATTCCAAATTAGCAAACAAGATGGCTGGAATCAATAAGAGAGATGAAGCTACGGTAATGCAACTCAACAACCTGTCCTTGATGGAAAATATTATCTTACATGAAATTGATCTCGGAATTATGCAAGGAAAGCATTATAAGGAAATATACAAAGACTGCAAGAAGAGATTGGAGACAGTTAAAGATTTGGCTTATCTGGAAGCGGTTTGAGAGGAAAGCTCATAAGGAGGTGGGAAAGTGAATATCCAAAACGAGACTATTGTGAAGTTCAAAAACGGAACAGAGTTACATATGCCTTCTGGTATATACGAAAAAATTTCTTTCGATAAAGATTCAATTATGGAACTTAAGTGGGAAGAAAATGGCATGGACTACAAGGTACAGTTTTTCTTTGGTGATGTACTCTATATTGCGAAGACAACACAGAGTACATCTAAAAGTTAAAATGGTCGTTTGACAGAAGAACAATTGTTTACTTTCTTTTTATCCAACTCATTAAGAAAGTAATTCTCATCATGGGAATTGAGAAGTTTGGAAAAATCTGTACGATATTTAAAATATTTTTGACAGATATGAGAATCATCTAAATTCCCTAGAAGCTCAGAACAAAGTTTGGCAACAGCCAAGTCGTGAGCAATTTGAAAGTTATCCATTATTAACATCTCCTTCCTAAAGGAGATTATATCATAGAATGGAGAAAAATTATATGAATGATACATATAATGTTTTTTATTCTATTTTGGAAGAGCTCCAAGCTATTCACAATATCATGGAGCAGCCAAAAAAACGAGTTTCTAAAAAAGATAAGAAAAGCATCGAAAAACGCATTATTGATAGACCTCTTCTTGAACCTCAAAATTCTATGATGATGGAAAGAAAGGAGACTAATGAAAACATCAAAAATCGAAATCCGGCAAGTAAATGGCAATGAAGGAATCTTCACAGAAATCCTTGTGGATGGTCACAAACTCGAAGGCGTAAGGAGTTTTGAGTTGAAACAGGGAGTTGGAGATTCAGAACCTATACTTTCTATTGATCTGAATGCTTTAAATCTATCTACAGATTTGCAAATGTTGCAGGTGAACCAGAAAGGTATCGGGGAAATTGAGGGAATCAAGTTTAAAGACTCACCAAGGATGCTGGAATTCAACATACAAAAAGTAACGCACACGGCAAAAGTTGATAAGAAAATAATAGCCGAATGCGTTACAAGTGGAATTACTTCTGCTGTTCAAAACTCAATTGATGATTAGAAATTATGGAGAGGGAAACACAATGAATGTTGAAAAATATTTATCCGAAAAGCTGTCAAGCCATGAGGGACAGAAATATTTAGAATTTAGAAGAAGAAACGGACAGGAAGCAGACGAACTCTACAAAAAAGTAAAAGATGAAATTGCCGAATGCCATCTGTCCGTTACGGAAGCAAAAGGGTTCTTAGAATTTATGAAGTTGGTTATTGAAGAGCTTTCATATATTCCGGTCAAAGAATGACTTCTGTGGCAATGCTTTTAATATCAAAACCGTCAGAATCAAATACATCTTGAATTTCATTTGCGGTATGAAGCATTGAAAGAATTTCTTTTGAATACGGATGTTCTTTGCCGCAGTTTGGACACGAAATTTTATCCGCACTTATTGCTTCATTCAAGTAGTAGCTACAACGACAGTTACAGGAAATTTTTAATTTGAGAAACATTTTAACATACCTCCTTTCTGAACACATTATACCATTCAGATGGAGAGAATAAAAGAAAATAGGGAGGAAAAACAATGATTAAATTTGAAAACGGCTTAGTCAAAATTTCTGGTAAAGGGATTGATATTCTTTCAGAGTATGCAGTTATTACCCATGAAATTAAAGAGATGTTCGTAAAAGATGGTGGAGAAGAGGAAGAAGTAAAAGAACAGCTCAGACATTCGTTCGAGCATGGACTTATGAACGAGGAAGAACTTGACAAAGAAATCAAGGAAAAGTTCAAACAGGCAGATGCAATTATTCCGATTGTGTCGCTTCTGGGAGAAATGCTTAAAACATTTGGAGCAAAAGATAAGGAGGACTAGGCATGGGAGAAACTAAGAGCACAGATTACATTCCAGAGAATGCCAATGAAGAATATGCACTTCTGGTTGGAAGATTAAAGGCATTTGAAGCTTGGGCGAATAGCGTGAAAGATTATGATTTCACAAAGGACATGGCATTCAGAATGCTTGGGCTTGGTTTAGAGGAATCAAAGGAGGAAAAGAAAGAATGAAATGCTTTAAAGGCTTTGACAAGGACTTAAAGTGTAGAGATTTCCAGTATGAAATTGGAAAAGAATACACAGAAGAAAAAGCAAACATTTGTAATTATGGATTCCATGCTTGTGAATTCCCGATGGACGTATTCGGTTATTATCCTCCTTCAGATTCCAGATATTGTGAAGTTGATCTTGAAGCGAATGATCAGAAATCACCTGATGATAGCAAGAGAGTTGGGAAGAAAATTTCCGTGAAAGCAGAAATTGGAATTGCTGGAATTATCAAAGCTGGCGTTGAATACATCAAAGAGCAAGTTAATTGGGAAGATGATAAGACAACCAATACCGGAAATTATTCAGCGGCAACCAATACCGGATATCAGTCAGCGGCAACCAATACCGGAAATCGGTCAGCGGCAACCAATACCGGAGATTATTCAGCGGCAACCAATACCGGAGATTATTCAGCGGCAATTGTCGAAGGAAAAGAAAGCATTGCGTTAGCTACAGGAATTAAATCAAAAGCTAAGGGAAAAATCGGATGTTTTATTGTTCTGACTGAGTGGAAAGAAATTAATAATGAATATCATATTGTAGATATTAAATCAGCAAAAGTAGATGGAGAAAACATTAAAGAAGATACTTTCTATATGTTGAAAGGTGGGAAATTCGTAGAAGTAGATTAAGTTGTCCTGGAAGGTGCGGACACACCAACCAGGACGGTATCTAACTAAGAATGAGTTAGTTAAATACAGGATTATTATAACACAACCTCCTGTATTTGACAAACAAAAATATAACAGGAGGACTTTTTATGCAAAAAAATGGCGAAAATCAGCCACTTTCCAGTGAAATCATTGCTGATCTGGAAGAAAAGCTGATGGCAAGAAATGTAATTATCGCTATTCTGGCAGCTGCACTTGCAATAACCACATCCAGAAGAAAGTGAGGACAAAATGAAAGAGGTGGTAAAGACAATAGGAGAAATATTTGTAGGAATAGGGATGTTTACAGTAATCTTCTCAATCACATGGATGTTTACATCATTTGATGCTATCGGGGTGTTCTTTGTATCAACAGTCTTATTCTCAATGGTGTTTCTTCCTATTATATTAGAAATGGAGGAAAAGTAAATGCAAAGATTAAATAAAGTAAGATTATCCGGTAGAGCCGGGGAAATAGTATTCAGCCATGAACATTACGGAAGATACTATTACAAATTCATGCTGACAGTTATTCGCAAAAGTGGTGCAGTAGATATGTTCCCAATCGTTATAGAAGATTCCATTGTACGAGACAATAATTATAACGGAAAAGAAGTTGTGGTAACAGGTGTAATCAGAAGCATGGACACTTCTAAAAATCCAAATAAGCACCACAATGTTAATTATATCGCAGCTGATGAAGTGGAAATCCTGGATGGACAGGTTCCGGAAGGTGATATAAACGAAGTAGAGTTTATTGCCAGAAGTTGCACGAAAGAGCCATATGCAAAACTTACACCAGTAACGCACAGGAAAGTTTCAAATCTTTTCGTGGCAATTCCAAGGGATTATTCGGAAAGAGCGGATTTTATTCGCTGTATTTTATGGGGAAAAGGTGCTGATCTGGCGGTAGAGGTTAAAAGAAATGATTACATTAAAGTAACTGGCAGGTTAATGAGCCGTGATGTTTATGTTAATGGAGAAGAAACGGAAAGTGTATATGAGATTTCCGTAAAAGAAATGGAGAAATTGGAGGATGAAGAATAATAAGAATGAAGTTCAGATATTTGGCGCAATAATGGACATTCAGCCAGGAACATTTTTCAAGGACGGAGAAAAATTCGTAAGATTCTATATTGGTGCAAAGCGTACCAGCGGGAACGTAGATTTACTTCCGGTAATTGTTGAAGAAAAGCAGACGGAAGGCTTAAAGATTGGAAAACACGTCTACGTTGAAGGGAGATACAGTTCTTCAAACAAACATGAAAGTGGAAAGTCACATTTGATTCTTGAAATCAAAGCGGAAACAATCTGGTGTGGAGATGGTGATGGGAGTGCAGAAGGTGAAAACAAAATCATTCTGGAAGGTTATCTTTGCAAGCCACCTGTATACCGAAGAACACCGAGAGGAAAAGAAATCTGTGATTTGATGATTGCTTGCAATGAATATGACTTGCGAAGAACAGATTATATCCCATGTATAGCATGGTGGAAAGAAGCCAGAGAAGCTGCTGATTTCAAGGTCGGTGATTACATAAGCATAATCGGAAGAATCCAGAGCCGAATTTATCAGAAAAAATTATCTGGTGATGAAATAGAGCTTAGAACTGCATACGAGGTATCAATAGGGAGGATAATCGAGCATGAAGGTGGAAGTAAAAAAGATTTCGTTGGAGAATTACAAGAAGTTTCCGAGTAAGTCTGTAGATTTGTTTCCGAGAACAGAGATTTCTGGCAGAAACAGAGAAGGAAAATCTACACTACAGGACGCATATTTGGACGTTTTGACAGGAAAGATGGCAAATGGCACAGAACCGACTTCTATTCGCATAAAAGAAAATGGCGTGGAAGTGCCAAAGGTTGATGTGGTAAGAGAGCTTACACTTGCGATTGATGGGAAAGAAAAAGTGATCCGCAAAATCACAAAACAGAAGTGGAGAAAACCGAGAGGACAGTCAGAAGAGGTGTTCGATGGAAATGAAACTTCTTATGAAATTGACGGATTCCCGGCTAAATCAAAGGATTATACCGAGTTCATCCAGTCAATAGCAGAGCCTTCAACGCTTCTGATGTGCAGCAATCCAAAACCATTTCTGGACACATTACAGAAGTCAACCGCAGAATCCAGAAAGGTACTGGAAAAGATGTCTGGTTTCGATATTGCTCAGTTTATGGAAGAGAATCCGCAGTACGCTCATGTGGAAGAAATCACAAAAGGGCATTCCGTAGAAGATACATTGAAGAAGCTCCGAAAAGAACTGAATGTACAAAAGAAAAAGGTGGATGCCAAAAACACGGAGATTGCATATGAAACCAATCGAAGCGTTGAAGCAGAAGACACTTCTTCCTTGGAACCCAAAAAGCAGGAGCTTAATGCGGAGATTTCCAGGCTGGAAGAACAGGAACAGATTCTTGAAGATTCAGCAAAAGGCTATGACAGCCTTTCATATGAAATCCGTGGTTTGAAATCTTCCAGGGATGGTCTGGTTAGCAAAGCGAATGAATGGTTAAGAGCCAGACAAAAATTTATTTCTGATACAGTTTCCGAACTTATGTTAAAAAAATCAGAAAAGGAATCAAGCATTCGTATTATTGGAATGGAACTGGATAACCACATAAGGGAAGCACAACAAGCAAAAGCTGACTTGGATAGAGCCAGACAGGACTATCCGAGAATCAAAGAAATGGAGTGGGATGATTCTGGACTGAAAGCTATTGAAGCTGAAACATTCAATGATTCTGATACCATTTGCCCGACTTGTGGACAGGAACTGCCAGAAGAACAAGTTTCCAAACTGAAATCTTCATTTGAAGAAAAAAAGAAAGTCAGAATTGAAGCACAGTTGAAAGTAAAAGAATCCTTTGAATCGGAGAAGCAGGAAAAGCTTAAATATGTCTGTGACCTTGGAAATACATCTGCTGCAAAATTAAAGAAAACTAACGAGGAAATCAACAAATTACAGTCGGAAATCAGTGCGGCACAGGATGAAGTTGCTGAACTCACTAAGCAGATTGAGGAAGAACAGTCCAAATTTACGGAGCTTCCAGAATCTGTAGATATGACAAATGATGAAGAATATCTTGCGGTTACAGCGAGAATTGCAGAACTTGAAGAGAAACTGAAATCATTTGATGATGTTCCTGGAAAGAAACAGGAATTGAGAATTCAGATCAGCAATGTTATGAAACAGATTTCCAATGTGGATGCAGATATTAAGATTGCACAGGCAGCAGTCACAGAAAAAGAAAAGCGAGTAGCCGAACTGAATGAGGAACTGAAAAGCCTTGGACAGGTACAAGCCGATATTGAAAAGAACATTGATACCGTTCTTAACTTCTCAATTCAGAAAAATAAGGCACTGGCAGAGAAAATCAATCCATTTTTCCATCATTTCCAGTTCAGTTTCCTTGATTACACGATTGAGGGAAATCCAGTGGAAACTTGCAAGATGATCTGCAATGGAATTGACTACAATAGCGGATTAAATCATTCCGACAAAATTCTTTGCGAGGTTGATTTACTGAATGGATTACAGGAAATGAATGGGCTGAATCTGCCGATTTGGATTGATGATAGCGAATCCGTGAATGTTGATCGACTTCCCACATTAGACAGACAGATGATTGTGCTTAGAGTGACGGATGGGGATTTGAAAGCGAAAGAACTTTAAAAAAGAAAGGAACAGCCAGTAACTTGTTTGGCGATAGACTGGCTGCTCCATATGAAATATAGAACAAACTATATTTATTATTAAAATAACAGAAATAATTGGCTTAATTAAGTCACAGGTGATTTTGCACCTGGAATGTGAGGAAAATATTTCACTCACAAGAACCTATGTGAAACCGAATATTGGAAATTGAGGTTTGAGATATCTGCAGACCTACATAGGTACAAAAGATGGACAATTTACCATTGAATAGTTTGAGAACCCTATAAATTTGCATAGGTACAAAATTATGCCACCGAGAATAACGCTTGTGTTCAGCTTTATATGCCTAAAAGTTCAAATAAGTACAAATCAAAATTGCACAATTATAAAAAAACGCAAAAACGGGGTAAAAAATAAATGGACAATACTATAACAATAACAAGAAAATACGCTCTGATTCCAGAATTTAGTGACCGTAAAGAATGGAAGAAAAGAGTTTACGATTTTACGATAAATGACTTAGAACAAAAAATTGATTATAGAAATAAGAAGAAACAAGATACTTCTAAATTAGAAAGTCAGCTTGAATACATCAAAAATGGCGGTGATTTCACAAGAAGCATGGTGAACAACTATACATATAGTCTCGTGAGTACAGCTATGGAAGAAGAAGCTCGCAGAAAAAATTATATTCTGTCTTGGATATTTTCTGAAATGAGAGCTAATAGAGTAGATCAAATGGAATCACTGAAAGACAAGTTCAAATTTGTTTCAGACACAATTAACTACGCATATCGTAAAGCTGGAAGTAATAAAGGAAGCTTGTTTGACGAAACGGAAATTCGTTGCATATTGAAATCTTATGGAATTGCTTTTTCACAGGAACTTACGAAAGAAATTAAAGAACTTGTGAAGAATGGAGTTCTAGAGGGAAAAGTAGTTATACCTACATACAAATTAGACTCACCATTTACGATTGCAAAATCACATTTTAGTTTTGAGCACGACTATGATTCATTTGAGGAATTATGCGAACATATTAGTGATTCCGATTGCAAAATGTATATGAATTATGGTGGAGATAATAAAAAAGATGGCATAAATCCTGCTTCTATTGCGCGATTTAGAATCAGCCTTGGACATGGAAAGAATAAGGATGAATTAAGAGCCACATTGTTAAAGGTGTATTCGGGCGAATACCAGTATTGTGGAAGTAGTATTCAGATTACAAAAAACAAAATAATTCTTAATCTTACCATGAAAATTCCTAAGATTGAAACTAAGCTTGACAAAAACACAGTAGTTGGAGTTGATCTGGGTATTGCTGTCCCTGCAATGTGCGCTTTAAATAACAACATGTATGAGAGATTAGCAATTGGAAGCGCAGATGAATTTTTGAGAGTAAGAACTAAGTATCAAGCTCAAAGAAGAAGACTGCAAAAATCGTTGAAAAATTCAAGCGCTGGACATGGAAGAAAGAAGAAATTAAAAGCATTAGACAGGATGGATAAAGCAGAATCACATTTTGTTGAAACATATTGCCACATTGTAAGTAAACGAGTTGTTGAATTTGCTGTTAAAAACAGAGCAAAGTACATCAATATCGAGAATCTTAATGGATATGATACAAGCCAATTTATCCTTAGAAATTGGAGCTACTACAAATTACAGCAATATATCACATATAAAGCAGAACGATACGGAATTGCAGTTAGAAAAATCAATCCTTGCTACACATCACAGGTTTGTAGCGTGTGTGGAAATTGGGAAGATGGGCAAAGAAAGACGCAGGCATCATTTAAGTGTGCAAACCAAAAATGTGAAAGCCACAAAAAATATAAGTACGGTTTCAATGCAGACTTCAATGCAGCCAGAAATATTGCAATGTCAACTCTGTTTATGGAAGACGGAGAAGTCACCGAAAAGAAGAAAGAAGAAGCCCGTGAATATTACGGGATTAAAAAAGAAAATAGTAAGGCGGTCTGATGATTGCCTTGATCATACAGAAATGTATGCGGCTGATTTCGCAGCCGAAAGGTGAGGATTATTGATATTTTTGAAATCCCAATTAGTTTAAAAACTGTTTTAATTACAGCCGTTCACTATTGCGAGTAGTGGAAAATGTAACGTTTTAAAAATAATCACTCACCAAAACCTGTGCTACCTGTGAAATGGAATTTGAGGTTTAAGAGGTATATCAAATAACACAGGTACGAAACGACGCAAGCAAAATTGATGCCGCAATTGAGGTTTAAGAGGTATATCAAATAACACAGGTACGAAACATCTCTGTTAATTGGTTGCTTATTTCGTCCGTTTGAGAGGTATATCAAATAACATAAGTACGAAACTGATGCAATCACGCAACAGCGTGTTAGCAAATATAAAAAAGAAAAGGAGAATTAAAATGGCAGGAAAAACACAGTTAGCAACAGCAGGAGAACAACAGGCGGCAATTGTAATCAACAATTCATTCATTGATGGGCTGGTTAAGCAGCTTGAAAAAAAATGCGAATACGGTCTTTCGTTCCCAAAAGACTACAACCTCAGCAATGCGCTCATGGGGGCATATCTGATTCTGAAAGAAACAAAAGACAGAAATAATAAGCCAGTTCTGGAATCTTGCACATCCACAAGCATTGCAAACAGCCTTATGAACATGGCGACACTAGGACTTTCAGTTCAGAAAAAACAGGGTTATTTCATTGCTTATTCCGGTCAGTGCCAGTTCCAGAGGTCTTACTTCGGAAACATTACAATAGCCAGAAGATACGGAATGAAAGATATTCACGCCGAGATCATCTACCAAGGAGATAAGTTCAAATACCACATTGAAGATGGAAACAAGGTGCTTGATTCCCATGAACAGGATTTTATGAATATTGATAATGATAAAATCCTTGGCGCATATGCAGTAGTTCAGATGGAAGATGGAACAAAGCATTTGGAAGTAATGAACATGAAACAGATCAAGCAATCTTGGCTGCAGGGCTATGGGTACAAAGAAAACGGAAATGGAACACACCAGAAGTTTACCGATCAAATGGCAAAGAAAACAGTTATCAATCGTGCATTAAAGCAGATCATTAACAGCCACGGTGATGTTTTTGTACAGGAAGCTGACGAAAACACAGAGAATATTCCAAAACAGGATATTATTGAACAGGACGTTGCTTATGAAATTAGTGAGAACGCAAACACAGAAGAATTCATTCCACAGCCAGAAGCAATCGAAGAAAAGCCAAAGCAGCCAACCGTAGCCGAAACCGTAAAAACAGAAGAGAAAGAACCAATCCCGGCAGCAGAGCCAGTGGAAACAGAAATTCCGTCATTTATGAGCCAGGAGGAAATGTAGGATGGAAACTTCCACAATTGTGCTTATTATTTTGCTTTCAATAGCACTTTTGGGATGGATAGTAACTTTTATTCGAAAAAATGAATACAATCGAACCAATTTAATTATTCTTTTAAATGTTATTACATATGTGGTACTCATTATAATCCGACTTACAATGTAAAAGGAGAGCCAAAATGAAGCATAAATGTATTAAGACAGCAGTATTAATCACAGGGATTACAGCAATCACAATGTTTAGCGGTTGTTCTTCCTGTAGCAGATCATTAAAATCACTGTCTAGTGATATTGACGGTGGTCTGAACCGTACCGTAACTGTTTACGATTACAACGGCGGTAAAATTAAGTCCTGGTCTGGAAAGTTTGATGTTTCCGAATCAGAGAATGAAGTTTACTTTGATGATTCTGACGGAAAGAGAGTTATTATCCACGGCGGTATTGTCGTGAATGAGGAAAACTGATATGAGCAGCAGTGTAATTGAAACAATTAAAGAAGTTGTAAGCAATATGAACAGCGGACTTTATGATTTCACGGTAGATGGGAAATGTTCAGAATGCGGTTCGTGTTGTTCAAATTTTCTACCGATATCATCCAAGGAAATCAAACAGATTAAGTGGTACATTCGCAAACACCATATCAAGGAATGCAGACATAATTTCACTGCTTCATTAATGGATTTAACCTGTCCGTTTCTGATGGACGATAAGGCAAAAGAGAAATGTTCAATCTACCCTGTTAGACCGGAGATATGCAAATCATTTGTCTGCAATGACCCACAGGGAGCCAGAAAGAACAAAGCTTTAATGCATAAAAAATATAAGCCTGTTGATATGAGAGAAACGTTTTTCGGAGGTGAGTAGGAATGAGATTAGCAAGTCAGAATGGGGAAATTGATGTTCCTTATGAAATCACATCATTAAGCAGAATTGGAAATATCATAAGAGCATATGTGCCAATGGTAGGCGAAAAAGGAACAGTCATGGCTCGTTATTCGACAGATGAAAAAGCCCAAAAAGCTATGAAAGCTTTGCATAAAGTGTATGCAGGAATGTTTTTAGCACAAAACATTGAAATGAGCGATGATGATTACGAAGAATGCATAAAAATGGCTGCAAGAGGTTTCGGAATCATTAAAACCATGGTTAACAGCCCAGATATGAAATTCGAACCTGCAAACATTGTGTTCCGATTTCCAGAGGATGATGAAGTATGAAAGAAGTAGGCGGGAAAGGAATAAATCTTGACGCTTCGATTGTAGTTGAAATCACATTAAAAGAACTTATCGGAATTAGAGACAGCATAAGTTTGGTTGGTTGGTCAACGATACAAAGAGCATACAATTGGAAAGAAGCACCATATAGTCGTGATGAAATGTACAAGATATCATCAGACATAAAAGAAATATTAAGAAATAATTTGGAGTAAAAGCGAGGTGATGAAAAATGTTCATGAGAATAGTAAATACAGGGAGTACCCATGGAAACTGCTATGTTTTGAAATCGAACAGCGGAGAAATGCTTCTTCTGGACTGCGGATGCAGATACAAAGACATTCTGAAAGCTATTGATTACAGAACAAGTGATGTTTCTGGCGTATTGCTTAGTCATGAGCATGGAGATCACATCAAATCATTTCGGGAACTGATGAATGCTGGTATTCAGATTTACACCAATGATGAAACCGTGGAACATCTGCAAATCATCACTGGTGAGTTAATGAAAGGTGTTCCAGAAAAAAGACCGTTTCGTGTTGGCTCTTTTACAGTAATACCATTTTATTTGCCGCATACCACAAGAGATAAGGACACAGGACAACTTATTCCTTGTTTCAATTATGGGTATATCGTGGAACATGAAGAAATGGGAAAGCTACTCTACATGACCGACTTTGAGTTTTGCCGATACAACTTCAAAGCAATGCGGCTGAACCACTTAGTTATTGAGTGCAACTATTGTAGAGAATTGGTTGACAAAACAGCCGAAAATTACACGCACAGGCTTAAAGGGCATTGTTCCTTAGATACTTGCAAAAGCTTAGTAAATACAAACCATACGGCAGCATTACGGACGGTAACATTGGTGCATTTGAGTAATGAAGCAGCTGACCCGGAACAGATTTTGAAGGAGATAAAAGAAGCGGTGGTTTGGGATGATGCGCTGGTGCAGATTGCCAGACCTGGACTTGAAGTTAATTTGGACTTATGTCCGTTTTGAAAGGAGAAAATTAATGAGCGTATTCAGCGTGCCAGTAACGATTGGCGTTAATGAAGAAGAAATTGCCAATGAAATCCGTAAAAATGTTGAGGACAGGGTAGTTGAAAAAATTACCAAAGAAATCAAAGGAGTTATTTATAAAAAAGAGTTATATGGTAGTAGAGAAACCAATGAGCCGTTGTGTAGGATGATACATTCTCATATTTCTGAGATACTAGAAAAAAATGAAAGCGTGATCGTACAGGAAGCGGCAAAAGCCTTGGCAGATAAGATGATTAAAACCAAGGCTGTGAAAGAAGCAATAAAAGAAACTATTGAAAAAGTCAAGGAGGATTAATCAATGAAAATCTTCTTAAAAATGCTTGACAAACTGAAAAAACCAGAACCTTCTGAACAGGAATGTAAGTACGATAAAGGTTGGAATGATGCAATCAAGAAAGTTGAAGAACTGATTTGTTCCTACAGCTCTGCGGATATGTGGTTTCCAACAGATTTAATTTTGCCACCGGAACCAAACAAGGAAGAAAACCCGGGAGACTGGAAAGAATATGCAGTTACAATTAAGGGAGCTGTTCTTCCAACAAGTCTTACATATTTAGGGAACGGTAAATGGGGAAGCGTAGAAGCATATGGCTTTGCATATTATCCAGTCATTGCATGGCAACCAATGCCACCAGTTTACAAACCAGGGAGGTAAAACCATTGGAAATAACAATCGGGATTTGTGCAGAGGAAATCAAAGAAATCCTTGTTGAGCACATCAAGACAAAAGGATTCAACGTAACGGAAGATGATATTTCCTTTGTTATTGGGAAAGAAGAAGTTATAACAGGGAATACAAAGAAAATCAAACACGCACTTATCAGATGCGACATTCAGATTGAGAGGTGATAAATTGTGAATATTGTTATTCTTTCTGGGAGATTAACTGCTGACCCAGATATCAGAATGGGAACGAATGACACCAAAATTGCAAGATACATTTTAGCTGTTGAAAGAAGAGTAAAAAAGAACACGGAAAGAAAATCTGACTTTATTACTTGCGTATGCCTTGGGAAAAATGCAGAATTCGCAGAGAAATATCTTAAAAAAGGCACGAAAGTAAATATACGTGGAGAATGGCAGACTGGAAACTATACGAATAAAAGCGGCGAAAAAGTCTACTCAAATGATTGCCTTATTGCAGAACATGAATTTGCAGAAAGAAAAAGCCAGTCACCACAGACACAGGAAGCAGATACACGACCAGTACCACCGCCAGAACCTAGTTTCATGGATGTGCCGGATTTAGGCGGTATGGAAGATGAATTTCCGTTTAGTTAAGGAGTGATGAAATGGTACAAACAGGACAGATTATTTATTTTAGCAATCAGGAAATGATGTGCTTTGATGTTGAATCCAGTGAGGATATTACTGAACCACCAGAACAAATAGAAACTACATCGGTTTATGGCGAAACAAGAACGTATGTTCCGGCAATGATGAATCCAACAACTCTTATTGTAACCGGAAAGGAACTTGTAAAACTTGACCCAACAACCATGAAACGTATTGCCAGATACAATCTTGAAGAAGAGAATAAATCTCTTTTAGAAGAAATCGCAGAAAGAAAAAAGGTTATTGATGATCTTGAACAGAAAGAACAGGTTTTGCGTGACAGGTTCAAAAAAGCAATATCTACTTTCAAAGAAATTATGGAACATGGTTACAGTGAAGATGATGACGAAGATGAGTATGAGAGTGAATGGGAGTGATACCGAGTGAATTATAAAAAGCTTAGGCAGGCAAAAGCTATTGAAGCAACGAATCGAAAAAGACTTCTGAAAATCAATCCGAAGCTTGACGATGGGAGCGGAATTTATTTTTTAACCAGAACTGATGAAAATAAAATCCCATACTTTTATATAGGTCAGGCAGTACATATAATTCAGAGGATGTGTTCACACCTTACTGGGTATCAGCACATTGATTTATCAATAAAGAAAAGAGGATTTTACAGCGAAGAAAATCCTTTTGGGTGGAAAATAAATTTTATCCATTATCCTGTCGACCAGCTTGATAAAATGGAACAATACTGGATATTAGAGTATACCAAAAAAGGATATCAATGCAGATATAATAAAACCTCTGGGAGCCAAGGGGAAGGGAAAGAAAAAATCAATGAATTTCGTCCGGCAAAAGGATATAGAGATGGAATCCAACAGGGGAAAATAACCCTTGCAAGAGAACTAAAACACATCATTGATACTCACTTAAACGTATCAATCAGACCAGAAAAAGCAAACAACAAAGTATCTATTAAGGCGTTGGAAAAATTCAACGACTTACTCAATGAAGAAAACTATCACTGATTCTAACACACCAGTAGTTCTACTGGCTAAATTCAAAAGATAAAAAATAAAAAAATGAAAGGAGCTTGCCTTCAGCTGACGTAAGGGTGCACCGGGCTTCTTTTGAAAATGAAATTAAAGTGTGAAATATATCGTGATTCTATGCAGAACTATAAAAAATACGCAATTCCAAGAGCGCAACTCGTAATTGCTGATGTTCCATACAATGTAGGATGTAATTTCTACGGAAGTAATCCTATGTGGTACACGGGCGGAGACAACAAGAACGGCGAAAGTAAACTTGCTGGTAAAGCAGCATTCAATTCAGATTTCAATTTCAATCTGTATGAATACTTCCATTTTTGTTCAAAAATGTTGAAGAAAGAGCCAAAAAAGGCAGGGGTAAGAGGAAGAAGTTCAGACGCACCATGTATGATAGTGTTTTGTTCATTTGAACAAATTCAAACTCTGATCAATGCAGCTGCGAAACATGGCTTTGTTCACTATATACCACTTGTGTTTATAAAAAACTACAGCCCACAGGTGCTTAAAGCAAATATGCGTGTGGTAGGTGCTACAGAATATGCACTTGTATTCTACAGAGATAAACTTCCAAAATTCAGAAATGGAGCGCAAACGGACGAAAACGGAAAGACTATTCGTGGAACTGGAAAGATGGTTTTTAACTGGTTCCAGTGGGAAAAAGACGGAAAGGGCATTCCGAAAATTCATCCAGCGCAGAAACCAGTATCAGTTCTAAAACGACTGATTGAAATATTTACTGACCCTGGGGATGTAGTGATTGACCCTTGCTGTGGAAGTGGCAGCACATTGAGAACCGCCATGGAACTTGGCAGAAGTGCATACGGATTTGAAATTGACAGGAACTTTTATAGCAGAGCAAAAAACGAAATGCTTGTTTTTGAAAATGATAGCCAAATGAGCATAGGAGATTTTATATAAGGAGCATGATTAAATGTCAGAAAACACAAACGAATGCGTAATTGAGTGGATTCCAGGAAGAGATTATGTAGGGATTACCGCTAAGAACGGAAGTTCCTGGAAGAATAGATGTGAGGAATTAGAAAAGGAATTTCCAGATGATGTGAAAATTCTTGCCAGAAATAATGATGGATCTATTTTCGCTCACTTGCCATATTCCTACATTAAAATCAATCCACCAAGAAAATATTCCGATGAAGCAAAAAAGAAAGCTGCGGAAAGATTAAATAAAATGCGTGCAGAAAAAAGCAATACTGCGGAAGAAAATCCGTTTTGCCTATGAATTACCGTCAGAGAAAATATAATGAGGGACAATCTGCCAGAAATGATATTTATAGATTTCTTGTCAAGTATTTTGAGAAACACGGATATATGCCTTCTTATGAAGAAATCATGGATGGAACAGACCTCACAAAGTGTACCGTCCAGAGACATATGCGGCAATTGGAGATGGATTCTCTGATTGCCACAGAACATCCGGGAGTATCAAGAGCGTACCGTTTGAAGGAATACAGATACGAAAGGAAGAAACATGGGAAGCAAATTAAAGATGAAAGCACCAAAGAAAAATAGGGTGTTGGAATGCGATAACCAAATGTCACAGGCATTCGCCAGAGCCATGCAAAATTCAAGAAAAGAGCTTGAATTTATGCAAGATCAAGCCTATAACGATGGCTTCAATACTGGTGATGACTGGGCGAATACAATCAACACGGTAACAACTATGTTGGCATTACGGAAATTGCATGGATTTTCAACCAAAAGACTTTTGGATGTAATCAATTGTGCAAATGAGTTTGTGGGACAAGCGAACCGTGGCGAAAGAAGCTTTATGAGCATGATTGAGGAATTGGAATCTGAAACAGATGTAAGAATCCCAGATTTGAATAAAGAATTGGTCAGAAGATTTGGAGCGTAAATAAATGGTTTATTCCTTGATGAATTAGAACCAGACAGAGGAAATATTAACACAGAAATCATGGAGGACTGCACAATAGCGTGTCAGCTGCTTACATGGGGAAAGTGAGGAAAATGAAAAAGATATTAGACGCATGTTGCGGAAGCCGAATGTTTTGGTTTGATAAGGAGAATCCAGATGTACTGTTTGCAGACAATCGAGAGGTTCGTACAACGCTGTGTGACGGAAGAGAACTTTTAATAAAGCCTGATATAAACATGGATTTCAGAAATATGCCGTTTGATGACAAAACATTCAAAATTGTAGTTTTTGACCCACCACATTTGATTAATGCAGGAAGCAGTTCATGGCTTGCTAAAAAATACGGAATCCTTCCAAAAGATTGGAAACCATATTTGAAAGCCGGATTTGATGAATGCATGAGAGTGTTAGAAAATGATGGAATTTTAGTTTTTAAATGGAGCGATGAGCAACTTTTATTTTCAGAAGTATTGAAATGCTTTGGTACTAAACCGCTGTTAGGAGATAAACGTGGGAAGACCAGATGGGTGATTTTTATGAAGTAGGAGGATACAAAATGAGAAAGTACACAATAAATCTTCCAAGAGGACTGGAAGTAGATATTTTCAATCTGCCAGAGGACTTCAAAGAGCAGGTTGAGCAGGCATTCAGAGAGTATACATCTGGAACAGCAAAAGCATATATGTACGTTGACAAGTTGGGATTCATTGACAGTTGCGTAAGATATATTAACGGAGACAAAAACAGCTACGATGTGGTGGATGAAAAAGTAGAAGATTTTATTACCGCTCAGTGGAGAGAATACGGACAGCTTGACAATAAAGACGATGTGTACAGTGCTGATTTTATGGCAGATTGTTATTCTGCGGGCGTACAGAATGCAGTATTGTGCTCTCATTTTGGAACTGACGATCATCACATTTACGACCAGATTCAGCAAACTCTGGTACAGGTAATTACAATTGTAATGAATTATAGAGATGAGGAGGACACAAAATGTTAATCAGAAGTCAGGATAAAACAGCACTGGTAAAGTTTGAAAACATTGTAATCAATCTGAAACTCCCAGATTCATTGAATATTATATGTTGGAGTTTGCAGGATGCACAGAGAAGTGGAGGATATTTTATTTTAGGAAAATATTCCACCAAAGAAAAAGCCATGAAAGTACTGGATATGATTCAAGAAGACTATGAAGAATATAAAATTACTTGTACTTTTTTGACAGGATTTACAGGACATCGAGCAATTGTAGAATCAAACGATATTCACGTCAATGGTTTCAAAGAACTTGTAAAAAGTTTTAAAAAGAATATGATCTTTCAGATGCCAGCGGATAGTGAGGTGGAAGGATGAAAAGATTTGAAACAACAAAATTTCTTAGTCAATTGCTGGAAAAAAGCTGTTTTTCTGGCCCAGGTAAATACTGGGTTAGAGAAGTAAGCATTGATTATGACTACGCAGCAGGAAAGCCAAGAAGAGTAGATTACATGCAGTTTATCCCGGAAAACCAGTGTTCTATCTCAGCAATCGAAAAAGGAATATTTACATGCTATGAAATCAAAAGCTGCAAAGAGGATATTTACAGCGGAAATGGATTAAATTTTATTGGAGAAAAAAACTACCTTGTAACAACAATGGAGTGCTACAAAGAGATTTTACCTGATTTAAAAAATGGAAAATTTGCCCAACATATACGTGAGAATTTTCCGGAATGTTACGCGGAAATAGGTAACATGGGAGTAATGGTTGCAGTTCCGTATCAGAGAGAGGTTGCCGAAGAATTTGAAAACCCAACACCACTAGATGGAGATGTGGAAAAATGGAAATTATCGGTTGCTATAAAGTGTAAACACAATGGATCAAGAAAAAGATCCATGACAGAACTGCTGTTTTTCATGGTAAGAAGCGGACATTGAGAAAGGATGAGATAATATGATACATATCAAAGACAGATTATCAGATTATCATGATTTCTTGAAGAAACTTGCGGATGACCACCAGATGGTTTTGGCAAGTGATGTTCTAGAAATGATAGAACAGCTTCAAGCTGATATGGAACAGGACGAGAAAGAAAACGGTTGGATTCCTGTCAGTGAAAGATTACCGGAAGACGGAACATATATCACTACTTTAGACGGAGAGCTTGTCGGACAGGAAGAACCATTCACGGGAATGTGCGGTATCGAAAATGGAAAATGGGATGATGAAGACTGTGTTATTGCCTGGATGCCACTACCAGAACCATATAAGGAGACCGAGTAAATGTTAAAAATAATGCGTTGCGAAGGAAACGGGCAAAGTAGTTGTAAAGGATGCGAAGATAAAGGCATCTGGAACAGACACTGGGTGTGCTTCTTGTATAAGATACAGGGGCAGGAAGGTTGCTACTGCGAGAAATGCATAGAAGAAATTATGAGAAAAGAGGAGGAGGACTGAACATGATCGCGTTTTTATGCGGAGCGTTTATTGGAGCTAATGTCGGTGTGTGGGGAGTAATTATACTCGCTATCATGTACGATAAACACCACCCAGACGATTAGAAAGGAGAACGGTATGCTGACAAGGAATAAAAAGCTGAAAGACTACGGTATTCCGGCAGAGGACATTGAAAAACTGAACACGATGCTGAAAGACTTTCCGGAAGAGCACGAATACCTACTTTCCGGTGCCGCCTTGTCAGCTTGTCCGAAAAACACGGTGATAGCGGATATGGTTATTGAGAATATCCTACACCGGAAAAGCTACAGGAAAATCAGCAAAGAAAGATATATCCCAATGAACCCGAAAGACTTCTACGGATACAGACGCAAGACCGTCGCTGTACTGTATGAGAGAATGCGGTTGTTGGGAGTGTGGGAGGAAAAATAAATGAAAGAATATAAATGTCCAAAGCAGAAACACGTAGACGATGCTAATAGCAAACAAGACGATATTGCAAGCATCATTTATAGCACTCTCGATCATATGTATTGCGATAATTGCAGATTCAATAGCGAAATTAAAGAAAGTGATAATGGTGAATGGAACTGTGATGAATGCCACAGAAAATATAATGGATGGGGAATTTCCATGCAGGAAAGTAATAAAATCGCAAAAGAAATTTTAAAACAGTTAGGAGAATAGAATATGAGCAGACTAATAGATGCAGATAAGCTAAAAGAAGCTATCGAAGAAGAAAAAAATGACAACGATTATATGTGTCGTTTATGTTTGGAATCAATTAAAGAAATAATTGATGAACAGCCGACGGCTTTTGATGAGAAAGAGGGTTGTGATTAAATGAGCAGACTGATTGATGCAGACAAAATAATTGACTCTCTTGGAAATTCGGATATGGATTTTGCAATAGGTGCAGTTATTGACGAACAGCCAAAGGCATTTGATGTGGATAAGGTTGTTGAACAGTTGGAAGATTATTTATTTGAAAAATATTGCATAGAAGGGGATACAACAATTGATGAAATCGTGAAAGGCGGTGGAGTTGAATGAGAGAAATTATCTTTAAAGCAAAAAACAACAATGGATGGGTAGAAGGAATGCTGGCGAACAAAAATGGCAAATATTATATCAGTAATTCAAGCGGATCTCCGTTCGCATATGAAGTATTTCCAGAAACCCTCTGCTAGTTCACGGGACTTTGCGACAAATACGGCAATAAAATTTGGGAGAATGATGTTGTAAAGACTGTTTCGGATATTTACGCACCAGTCAAGTTCGGGTTGTACGCTACGGGATTTGCAATCGAAGAATGCAATCAAGGATTTTACGTTGATTTTCCAGATGAAACTTGTCTGAGACACGAATTAGGATATTGGAATAATAAAGTAGAGGTCAGAGGGAATATTTTCGACAATCCAGAATTATTACAGGAGGAGCACTGATGCAAAGAGAATTTATTTGCGGTGACTGCATGAATTTTCTCCCGGACTTTCCAGATAATTACTTCGATGTGGCAGTTGTAGACCCACCATACGGAATCAAAGAACATGGCGGTAAGAATCGTAGTAAATATGTAAAGCAGAAAAATGGAAGTTCTATTTATGTTCCTGATGGTGGCTATAAGAATTATGGTTGGGATAATAAACCGCCAGATCGAGAATATTTTAAACAACTATTCAGAGTATCAAAGAATCAGATTATCTGGGGAGCAAATTATTTTGATTATCCAATGGCTGGCGGGATGATTGTATGGGATAAATGTAATGATGGTTCTGACCAGTCCGATGCAGAAATTGCGTTCAACAGCCTAACAAGAAGAGTAGATATATTCAGATACATGTGGAGAGGAATGTTTCAGGGGAAATCAATTGCTGAAGGAACTGTTCAACAAGGAAATAAGAAATTAAATGAAAAGAGAATTCATCCAACACAGAAGCCAGTAAATCTGTACAGGTGGATTTGCCAGAAATATCTGCAGAAAGGAATGATGGTGCTTGATACCCATGTGGGGAGCGCAAGCTCATTGATTGCATATGAAGAATACGGACTTGAATATATCGGGTATGAAATTAATGAATGTTATTACAATGACGCTTGCAAACGGTTAGAAGAATTTGGATCACAGATTACATTATTTGATTTAGGAATGGAGGAGCGCAGATGAGTAAATCAGTATTAGTGATTGATACACCAAAAACATGTATGAGATGCCCTTTTGGTTTGATTATTGGCGGTTATTTCTTTTGCGCTATCACAATAGACAAAGACGGTGCTTTTAAACAAATTAGAGATGATTTATATGGTATTAAAAAACAAGATTGGTGTCCATTGAAGCCACTGCCGGAGAAAATGACCGGAGTAGCCCAAACAGATCACTGGAACAGCATAAAAGCAGGTTGGAACCAGTGCATTGATGAGATTGCAGGAGGCGATTAATATATATGGCAACATTTCGAAGCGAATGTGTGAGAAAATGCAGCATTTGCGGACAGTGGGTAATTACAGAATATAAACCTGATTATCCGATACTTAATGACAGTTGCTTTAGGCATCCGAAAGAAATTTTTATTTGTCAAGAATGTAAAGAAAGATATAGGAGAGGTGAAATAGATGGAGAGATTAACTGAAAGAATGGAAAATGCTCCAGACGGAGAATCAAATGTGTGGGTTAAAAACCATGATTATATAAAGGCATCAGAAAAACTTGCAGAATATGAAGATTTAGAAGAACAGAGCTTGCTTGTGAGATTACCGTGTAAGGTTGGAGACACGGTTTATAGAGTGAATGTCGGAGCCAAGCAACCGATTATTCCGATGACTGTTTCAGAAATTCATTTTCTCTGTTACAAAAATGAACGTGCTGTAAGGTTTGACGCAATAGGCAAAGAAGATATGGGAGAAAGTTGCTACCGTTTAGAAGATATTGGAAAAATAGTATTTCTCACACGTGAGGAAGCTGAGAAGAAGTTGGAGGAGATGAAAGCTAATGATTAAAGTACTGAATACCATTAATACTAGACTGATTCCTATATCGGTTTTACAGGATGCAAAAAGTAGAATCTCTGATTGGCTTGCATCCGGCGGGAAAGAAACCGATCCTTACATTCAGCGGCAAATTGATTATCTGAAAGCTGTTGAAAAAGCAGCATTGGATGAGAAAAATATCGTATAAGTGGAATTGGAGGAGATAAAGAAGAATGATTGAAATGATAAAAGAAATTCTTATGATGCTGGGAATGTGCGTAGTTGGACTTGCTGTTTACATACTATTGTATGAAATAATCAGCAAATTCAACAGATGGCGAAAGAATGGCTGTAAGATTAAATGCCTTTGTAAACCACATGTATATAAAATTGAGTGGCATTGGGTAAAAGACGGAGAAACTCTTCTAGTATGCAAGAAATGTGGAAAAAAGAAAACACTATTTATTGACTATGATTTCTCCAAGAAAAACAATCATTAGGAGGATTAATATGAAACCAGAAGAATCAATTAAAATCTTGCAGAAACACATTGACTTAATCAAACAAGACTGGTCATATATTCAATATCGGAAAGCATTGGAACGTGCGGTTAAGGCATTAAAAAAGCAGATACCAAGGAAAGTGAACAACTTGAGCGAAATATATTTAGACTTCGGAGTAGGCAAAAAAATAAAAGTTAGTGCTTACGGTAACTGCCCAAATTGTAATTACAACATAGATATTGCTAGTAAATACTGTACTAGGTGTGGACAGAAACTGGATTGGAGCGAAGAAAATGACACATGACATTGACGAAAGCGTTATCACTAAAAGCATCAAACATTACGGCACAGAAATCCAGTCAACCGTCTGCATGGAGGAATGTGCGGAACTTATACAAGCAATCAGTAAGGAAAAACGTGGAAAAATAGACCGTGATAACATGATAGAAGAAATTGCAGATGTGTTGATCTGCATCGAAATGCTAAAGCAAATGTATATGATTTCCGAAGATAAAATTAATAAGTGGATTGAAAAGAAACAAGCGAGAGAAGCAGAAAGGATGGAGAAGAATGAATAAGAAAGAAATCGCAGAAATTAAGAAACAGTTTACTCCAGCCAATAGCACAATCACACGCATTTGTGGTTGTTATGTAGACGCAGAAAAGAATAAGAAAACCAAAATTAAAGAAGCATTCCTGCCTCTTCCAGAGGAAGAAATGTTTAAGTATTTTGACATTTTCAAGAAAACCATTTCTGGCAGACTTGGAAAAAACCTTATAAACCTTGATTTTCCATTATCACAGGAAAAAGAGGGTGGAACACAGGAATTTCTTATGCGGATCAGAGCAAGTAAGCTTAAAAATGATAAACTTTTGGACGAATTCTACGACAAAGTGATTGAAAATTACGATTATCACGAAAATTACTACATAGTTCTCATTCATGCAGTATATGACATTCCAGGAAAAGCTTCTGATGGAACCGAAATGCACGATGCATCAGAAGAAATTTATGAACACATTTTGTGCAGCATTTGTCCAGTAAATCTTTCAAAGGCTGGGCTTAGCTATGATGTGGC
>ERZ836358.344-NODE-344-length-60466-cov-24.667875_pt1 | contig 60466 bp, 58 predicted proteins | sample MGYA00519942_ERZ836358 | MGnify/ENA primary metagenome ERZ836358 (study PRJEB31850, sample SAMEA3708798) | human gut metagenome | biome: human gut; feature: human-associated habitat; material: faeces | place: China | collected 2014 ...
CAGGATACAATTCTGTTTCCTGGAAACGGCTGTAGCCCTCCAATTTTGTATTCGCATTGCTAGGTGCCAAGTTTTTTTGAAATATTACAAAACCAGTCTCTCCATCTTTATTTCTTGACGGAGAGACTGTTCGGCTACTAACTAAGTGACATTAGGTTCGCACTGACCCAGTTTTCAAGAGGTTTGTCACTCTCTGTTTTTTGAAACATCCACTGAAACCCGGAAGTTTTCTGCCTCTGTCGGTAATCTTCTTCCACAGTTCCAAGATGGGTCAGGTGAATCCCTTCACCTAGAGCAGAAACCATATCCTATCCCAAGATATTGCGATTGTACCATAGCTTTCAGAAATTGCAAGTTATTCTTTCGAATCAAACTGCTTTTTTAGTCTATCCAACTCATGGCGTTCAGGGCAAACAACATATCCCCAACCACGCTTTTTCTGCATTCGGAAAGCCCAACTATTCAAGTCCATCACTGTGTCTGGATCTGAAATGGAAAGCATAATTACAGCACCATTCTTATTCGTAACATCAACCAGATTTTTATGGATAAGACACAGTGCTATGCTCTTCGAAATTGGCAAATTGATTGCGATACTTCCTTTATATAAGTAACTATATAGTCCCCTAATTGGCAAGACAAATGGAATCTCTGTCTCATTAATTTGAAACGTCAACAGATAATCTGATAGGAAACCATTTCTCCTGATTGCACTAAAGCCATTAATGGCAACATAGTCATGCTGCATTTGCTCAGGTAAAAAGGATAATATATTTCCATCTGTTCCCATTTCCTGCATAAATACAGGATCACGCGCAATTAGCGAATACATAAAATCTCGTACTGTTTCCTCGCAGTTTAAATTCACTGACACACTGTTTTGGCTGAAATCCAATGAGTCTATGTACGCTAATACCTTGCCAAAAGGTGTTTCGATTTTTTCCTCCAAATAATGTTCGGTTCGAGCAGAAAAGAATCCCCACGCTGTGTTTAGTGATTCAGCAGTTCCTTTAGTCCCTACAAAGTTACCTTTAACATCGTAATAACAGCATCGCTTATACTGGTTGTGAAAGCGCTTAATTACTTCCTTAGGCATCTGGATGTGGGAGTTTACATCATCCTGTCCACTTTTTATAGCATCATTCTGCATAAGGATTCTCCTTTGCATTTTAATCCAGGGCTACCGCCAAATGGCATCGGCTAATCTCACATAGCAGTAGCCAACAATATGAATTAATCAAATTAAAGAATTTGAATTCTAAGATACGGTTTTAACTTCTGCAATTCCCGGTTTTTGCAATAAATCAAAAAACTCATTAATTGCATTGTGTTGTTGCATTGGATATTTCAAACCTGTTCTGCGTTTGCAGAATGTAAAAGTAATCGACTCCTTTGCGCGGGATAATGCTACAAAGAATGCACAGCGATCTTCATCTGGCTGGTTCTTAAAGTTCCAGAAAGCAGAGTCCTCCAATCCGACAAAATATACCGCAGAGTATTCCAGCCCCTTGCTTTTGTGGATTGTCATTATAGGTACTGAATGCTCTCCGCAAAAATTTTCAATGGCTAGACTCCAGTCCCCACACGCAGCAACATATTCAGCAAAAAAGAGGCCTTCAAATTTTCTAACTAAGTCATCTAAGTAAGTCCCTTGTTTATACGCCGGAAATTTCGCCTTGATGTTTTCAATACCGAAGAATCTAATTATTGCCCCCAGAGTGTCATGCCATTGCACACCGTCAAATCCCTGCTGTGCGGTTTTCTTCACGGTATCTGCTAAGTCAACCAGTTTTCGCAGCATTTCATCATAAGCACCATTCTCCTGTGTTTCGCCAATACCCCAGAGTTCGGCCAATGACTCCTCTATGAAGTTCCACTCATATGGATGTTTCTTGCCATAGGCGCACAACATAAACTTGATGAGCAGGTCTACAATTGGCTCCTTAATTAGATCCTGGTAGTCTATCTCAATGCGAGCTCGGACTCCATTTTTCTCTAACTCTGCAATAATCGCTGGAGCATAGTTCTGCGGCAACTGTTTGCAGAGGATACATATTTCGTTAGGTTTTTTGCCCTCAGAAATTTTCTCTAAGATATCTGCTGATACAGCACCAGCTTCCAGCTGTTCGTCATCAGCAATGATCAGAGCAATATCTCCATCACCTTCTGCCCATTTATCTGAAACACAGACTTCTGTTGCTTTTTCTTTTAGCGAAGCATACATTTCTTGTTGTAGTGCAACCAATCTTGGCGCAGAGCGATGATTCATTAGCAAACGAACACCTTTAGGATTCCATTCATCGCAAAAAATCCTAAAGATTCGTTTTACTGCACCAGCCCACACCATGATACGCTGTTTGTTGTCTCCAACAGCTGTTATCTTTGTGCTTGAACCAAAGAAGCATTCCTTCACGAAGTCATACTGAATATCCGTCGTATCTTGAAACTCATCCAAAAACACATAAGAATATGTTATTTGCAACGCACGCTTAATATATGGATTTGTTTTAACGATATATATGGCAAGCATCATGATCATTTTGAATGTCAGTGTTGCTTTATTCCCGTTAAATCCCTTTAGCAACAACGGCCATACTCTATGCCCTATTTCGCTTCCTGTTAGCGGAAGGCTTACCTGCGCCAAGAACGTGTCGTATTTGGATTTGAGCTTTGATGGTGTTAACCTATCAGGATTTTCATATCCAATATATCTGAACGCAGCATCAATCGTATCGAAACAATTAACCAAATAATCAGGCGCAGGGCGAAGTTCTTCCGGTAACGCATACTTGAAGTGATCAAGGACACTCTTTGCGAATGCATCATATGTCATCGATACAAATCTTCCCTTTATTTCTGCCCCACAGCGTCGTTCAACACGTTCTTTCAAATTCTGCGCAGCATCTGTTTTGAAGCTGATAGCCAGTATCTTTTGTGGTTCTTTACATTGATTTGTTTGAAACAAGAATGCCGCCTTTTGTGCTAACAATTCCGTCTTTCCTGCACCTGGCCCTGCAATGACCAATACATGCCTATCGCTGCAACGAACAGCAGTATTCGCAGCTTCTTCCAATACAATCCCATCGCAAGGTAGCCACTTATCAGGATACACGATTTTCATTTCTTATCTCCTTTTAAGATACGCTCTGCCGTCTCAATTAAGCGCTCCAATACCGGAGGGATATTGCCTTTTATCGCTTCATCGCTCAATCGGGATAGTACTGCAATATGCGTGGAAGGCTTACCTCTATTCAGGAAGAAAAATGTGTACCATATCATAAGGTTCTGCTGCTCCGTAGAATAGGTGCTCCCATCTCCTCCCTCTTCTTTCAGTGTGGATTTAATATCCTTTTTGATACGAGCCCTATATTCCGCTGGATAAGTACCAGTTTCCTCAAATGTTTGGATTAATACCCGTTTCTTTTTTCCATCCTCAGCAATCTCTAAACGTGGACCTTCGGCGGTATCTAGAGATTTCTTGTACTCCGACGTCATCTGTTCCAACATCATAAAGTCAATATCCAGCGGTGCGGAAAAGAAAACATTATATCGTTCCAGCCAATCGAGCCATGTTTGCATTGATGTCACATCAGAAACATCCCACTCAGACATGCCATCCAGTTGTTCGTCAGTCAAGACGCCACTCTTTGTATTGAGCAATTTATTCTTATCGTGCCCATTTGCAATGAGTTGCTTGAGCACATACTTAATGCGTCCCCAACCTCCACCTTCTCTTTCTCGGTCTAAGTCAAGTAATGTAATGTGAGGAATTTGCAAGTCATTCAGCAATCTCCAAAAATGGTTTACATGTCGACCGCCAAGGGGGACAATCGAGATGCCGCCAACGTCTACATTACCGTTCACAGCTTCCCAATATTTTGGGAGAATAATATCCTCACTATCTCCTTCTCCCAAAATCACAAGTTTTGCAAAGTATAGTTCAGGATAAGCCCGGACCGCCTCTTTGATATATTTATATTGATCTTGCACACTTTCTTTCTCAGGCAAAGTAATACTTCTCACTTTCGATGTGTGCAGATCCTTGTCCATCCTGAAATATCTGAGATTCTCAGGATCAACCCGTTTAACAATAGCTGGTGAGTGGGATGTCATAATTGCCTGCGCATTACTTTTATCGGCAATATTACTAAGATTCCCCACCAGCTTACCAAGCAAATGCGGAGCGATATGGTTTTCGGGTTCCTCAAGTGCCACAATTGTCAGGATGGGCGGCTTACGACTAAAGGAAGTGTTCTCTGGGTCCGATTCAATTTCCCTCTGCATTTTGCCTTCAACATCTAAGATGCTGTCAACCAGAGAAATATAAAATAGTGACCGCAAGCCATCCCCCATTTGGTCTATCGTATATTCTTTTCCCGTCTCTGTGGGTTCGAAAACAACTTCTGTTTTCCTAACAGATGTCTCAATATCGGTACTGTTAAATCTCAAGCTGGCCGTGGAATACCTATCATCGGAATCGTAGGCTTTCCACTGCTCCGCCAAGGATGCACCAAACATGGAAACACCCTTTTCTTCAGCAAATTGTTCATTTAACTCCTTGATTTTTGTCTTAACATTCTCTTTTGTTTTTTCACTCCAATTAATGCTATTCATAATCTGGTACATCATCGTACCAGACGCATTTTTCAATTGTCTAGAAGGATCTCGAACCGCGGGAATATACACAACTCGGATTTTGTCTAAATCCCGACGGGCTGCTGGAATGCGACAATTATCCTCAATTTCTGCTGCCTCAGGGCAGGTAATATAGCTTATCTTGCTATCGATTGAACCTTCAATCGTGTTACTTTTCTCCCACGTAGCATCAAGACGAATCCGCAAATACGGCAGCTCACCAGGATTATCAACAACAAAATGTTGGAAAAAGATTGGGATAACATATTCTCCGCCATTATCCCCAGTTTTCAATTCTTCGAATTCAAAAACTGCTTCAACATAAAGATCCTGGCTTTCCATTTCATCAGGAGCCATTTCCTTAGGCAGATGGAAGTCGCTCCTTTGCAGAATCCGATCGCTACTGTTTTCGGAAAACATGCAGTTTAGTGCGGACAGAGTAGCGGTCTTACCAGCACTATTGTTTCCAATGAACGTTGTTAGATTGTCAAACAAGATAATCTGTTCCTCTGAACCAAAACAGCGATAATTCATCAGTTTCAATTTGGACAGTCTCATATGTATTCTCCTATTCGGTACAGCTTTTTCCTATATTTTATCATAATGAACAGAGAAAACAAGGGGGAGTTATTTCTGTATACATTGCCACAGGACGAATGAGGATATGCCTCATATTTATCAGCAGGTTCTCAGGACGAAGCGAAGCATACACCCATTAATTTCAAACCATAATAGTAAAAAGAAATATGAAGAAACTTATTGTTATTTTGCTTAACACTGCTTTTTCGGTGGCTGCTTCCGCGCCGGCAAGCCGGCTGGTCACGGCTATCCAACTGGAACCAATAGACTACGCCGGAGTTACTTCTGCAAACTGAACCTGCTACCGCACCTGAGCCACCTCAAATAGCCGATGCTAGTCCTGATGTTGTGTCAAATGGTGTCACTTACTGAAAATATCGAACACAAATTCTGTTATAATTCTTATAAATATAGCTGTATGCGACCTGGCAGGGCGCTTCCTGGAATCTGGATTGCTACCGGGACCCCAGTAAACAAACTCCGGCTCCATACGAAATATAAGGAGCTTTACGGAGAATGCCTCTTCCCCACCCTCCCCCAGGTTTAGGCCACCGAGGAAGCCATCCACGCCGCTATCCAGCGGTTTACCCCAGCGCAGCAGGAGCTGGCACGGCAGATGGAGGATTACTACGCCTATTGGGAAACAGTGGGCTTCAAGCTGGCCCACCTATGGGGATTCCAGTGGGCAGACCGCTTCCTCCCATATGTCATTCCGGGCTACACACCGGACACGGCGTTTACCGCAAAATACACAGCCATGGTACGCAAAGATACTGGCCTCCGGGTATAAATCATAAGGAGATTGGCAATATTTAGAGGCAAAAGGAGGTTCTGTCTATGAAGCAAGGTGTTTTGGTGTACGATCCGCAGTCAGAGCGCATGGATGTCCGTTTTGGGCTGCGAGAATATCGCGGCGGGCTCCATTGCGGGGCCTGCATGGATGTAAAGGTCGGCAATCGCTGGAAGCCGACTCGCATTGAGTACGATTGGGACAAGCAGGAATGGTACTTAGTTGACATTGCGGCTGATTCCCTGATCGGTCTGATCGTGCGACTAGCGTAAAATGCTCCAGCCTACACGCCGGAAACGGCGTGTAGGAATGGAATGTTTCACTATAGGAGTTCCTACATAGGAGCTTTGCAACCGGAAATAGGTTCGCCGTTAAAGATTAGATTCCATAGTTGACGAAATCTGCTGGCTATGATATAATGCCACCAACATAGTATCCGAGTTTTGCAGAAGCAAAACGCAGTTTCCGAGTTTTTGTGCGTCCGAAGTCTTTATGCCTTCGGGCTTTTTGTTTTCTTCTGCGTCTATCTATAGATGCACAGAAGTCAGCAAAACAAGGAGGAGCTATCCCTCAAATATCGTCAACATACTATGGCAGAAATGTCATCGTATTCAAAAGCACTCACTTGAATCTTCCGATTCTTGTGGGTGCTTTTTTATATAGATTGGAGCTTCTATGGCTCCCCCAACCTTATTTCCGGGGAGCCTTCTGGCTGACCCGTTATATATAGAAATCAAATAACGAGGAGTGATTCAATGGACTATGAGCTGATTATCCTGTTTGCCCTTGTGGAGATTGCTATGGACTAAGGTGCCTCAGAGCACCTGAAAAAGCTTCGGATTTCTGCGCTCAACAAGGTGCAGCACCGTCTGAACGCATATCATCATCTTGGCTATATCCGACAGCTGACAACGGCAATTGCGGAGAAGAAATGCAACATGATTCAAAAAGCCACTTTCAAAGCGGAGATAAATCGAATCCTCGAACTTCGTTGCCCCAGATATGACGGCAACAAGTTCATTGAGGACCCTTACATTCTCCCGGAGGAGGAACTGATTGGATGGAGTTGCGTATCCCTTCAAGCCCCGCTAAATGCTGTTGGTGCCGCAAGATTTCAGGAGCTGTTTCACCGCATCTTCCCCAATGGTGTAACGGAGGCAACGCATAATGCGTGAGCTTACCTTTGATGACCTTCGTTGCCGCCACTTTACCGGGCGCTCCTACATTCAATCCGGTGAAGGCCGAAACCGTGTCTGCGGTTATCGTGTCGGTGTTCAGTGCAGCTTAGGCGATATTGAGCAATCGGAGTGGTTCCGAATGGTGCGGGAGCTGATTGAACGCAAGGGTGAGCAACACCTATACGAGCAGCTCCTGGAATACCTGACGGAACATAACTACACCAGGAGTACCAAAATCCAGCTGGAGCGCAAAGCACTGGAACTACATGCTGACCGGATCTTTGATAACGAAGCATGGGTAGGTTTTCTGGAATTCAATCAGAAATATCCTCCAGAGGTCGCAGCATCTACCAAAGTGGTTCATATCCGCACGGAATGCTGTGGCGAGCCCGGAGCGATACCCCAAACGCAGTTAGATTCCTGCAAACACCTTGATGACAGAGTCCGCTGCCCGCATTGCGGCAGATGGGCACACTATGAAATTTTGACTACTATAGAAATGGAGGAACGCACCTATGCGTGTGAATGAAAACAAGATTCTTCGCATGAAGGATCTGATTAAAACCCTGACCGAAGCAGATATCGCCTACTACCGAGACGATGACCCTGTCATGAGTGACCGGGGGTATGACCAGCTCACGGATGAACTGCTGAAGCTGGAGGCCGAAACGGGTCTGGTGATCTCCGGTTCTCCTACCCAGAAAGTATCCGGCGAGGTTCTTGAGGAACTGACACCCGTCCTGCATACAAAACCCATGCTCTCCGCCAAGAAAACCAAGTCAATCGAAGAATTGATGCGCTTTGCCGGAGGCCGTTCTGTCCTGGTTTCGTGGAAACTAGATGGTCTGACCATTGTGCTGCGCTACGAAAACGGCGAGCTGAAGCAGGCCATCACCCGTGGCCGCGAGGGCATTATTGGTGAGGACGTGACCCATACGGTCCGTACTTACCTGAACGTCCCGCTCACCATACCCATTCAGGATGCCATTGAGATCCGGGGGGAAGGCGTCATTTCCTGGAAGCACTTCGATCTGATCAATTCCGATCTGGAGGAGCCCTATTCCCATCCCCGGAACTTGGCGGCCGGCAGCACCAGAAAGCTGGACGCAAATGAGTCCCGGAAGCGACTCCTTGAGTTCTTCGCCTTCGACCTGGTCAGTGACCATCTGGAGCGGCAGTCTAAGCTGGCCCAGATGCAGCTGATGCAAAATGCCGGTTTCTCCGTCGTGCCTTTTACATATGTGGATAGCGCTGGCGGCGAGGAACTTCTGCGCAAGACGATTGACTCGTTCAAGCCCGAGCATTATGGGTACCCTGTCGATGGCCTGATCGTGGAATACGAAGACCGCGCATACGGTGCCAGTCTGGGGACCACCGGTCATCACGAAAACCGAATGATTGCCTTAAAGTGGAAAGACGATCCGGTACTGACAAAATTTCTCGGCGTCGACCTGGCAACGACCAGAACCGGTATGGTGAGCATCACCGGCCTGTTCGAGCCAGTATCCATTGACGGTACCCTGGTATCCCGGGCATATCTACACAATCTGGACATCTTCGATGCGTTCCAGTTTGGGGTAGGCGATGAGATCCTGGTCTACAAGGCCAACCAGATTATTCCGCAAATTGCAGAGAACAACACCAAGAGCGGCACTTTCAAGATGCCCATGGTCTGTCCCTGCTGCGGTGAGAAGCTGGTCGTGAGGACCACTCCCGGCGGCTCCCGGCAGATGTACTGCGAAAACCCGTACTGTGCAGCCAAGCTCATTCGGAAGTTCACACATTTCTGTGAGAAAACGCGAATGAACATTGAGGGTCTGTCCCAAACCACCCTATCCAAGTTCCTTGGTCACGGCTGGATCCGTAACTTCGGTGATCTGTACGAGCTGGAGAAATATCGGGACGAGTTCCTGCAAACTCCGGGCTTCGGCGAAAAGTCCTTTGAGCGTCTGCAGGCATCCATTGAAAAGAGCCGCCATTGCACACTGGCCAAATTCATTGCCGGTCTGGGAATCCCCATGGTGGGTCGTCATGCTGGTCGTGATCTGGACCGCTACTTCGGCGGCTCCTGGGAAGCCTTTGAGCAGGCCATCCAGGATGGTTTCGATTTCACCCAGCTGCAGGATTTCGGTGAGACCATGAACAAAAATATCTACACCTGGTACGCGGATGCAGAGGAAGCAAAACTCTGGAGACCGCTACTGAACCACATTGAATTTGTAAAGGAGACTTCTACTATGACTACCAACACCACCAACCCCTTTGCTGGCAAGACCGTCGTTGCCACTGGCAAGCTCATGAACTACACCCGTGACGGAATCCAGAACAAGCTGCTTTCCCTGGGTGCCAATCCCGCCTCCTCCGTCACCAAAAAGACGGACTACCTCATTGTTGGAGAGAAGGCAGGCAGCAAGCTGACCAAGGCATTGCAGCTTGGTATCAAGACTCTGACCGAGGAAGAATTTGAGCAGATTCTCGTTGGTTAATGCCTACTATCTAATCGCATAATGACATCTCAACCCGGGGCGGCTATTCCTGCTATTCCTGCCCCGGGTAATTTTCAAAGGAGTATTCCTCAAATGAAAAAACGAATTGATATCCACGGCACCTTGGAGTTTCCCCTGGTCATCGGCTGTGCTGCCTTTATCCGGCAGAGCGTTGGTGAACTGATCCGGACCTCTCCTGTAAAGCATTTCATCAGGCTGCCCTCCGGCGTGACCTACATCCAGACCCAGAATACCCGCTACTGCCTGCATCCACCTGCAAAAGCTGCAGCAACAAAGGAGGGGCGGACATGAGTCATCCCAAAGAAAGGAAAGAGGAGAAATTCCAGCATCTTGCGGAAGCCCGGGTCAATAAGATCCTGCACCTATATCAGCTGCTCGGCAACCTTTCCTGGACTGGCACCTACGCCTACACAATGGAACAGGTAGATCAGATATTTGCCGCCCTGCAGGCAGAACTGATTCGGGTCAGGCTCCGGTTTCTCCGCTCCCAGAAAACTGCAAAGAAACGATTTTCCCTGAGCGGATCTTACAATCCAAACGTATCCGAGATTTCCGAATGCAATCCTATGCTGGCGATTCCACTGCCTGACGGCACCTATCTTCGGGCCGTAGGATATCCCACCAATACATATCCATGTATCAACATCTACTGGGACAATGGCGGCAATGCGCCGAACGACCCGCTCTGCTTTGTGGAGTCCAATCCTGACCACAAAAATGAGCGTGTTTGCATTGGTGCCTACCGCAGCGACCAAGACGACACCGCTTACTATGCGCCGTATATAGCGGCAGAAAGGACTACAAACAATGAATGACATTCAACATCTCTCCGCACTGAAGCTGCCTTTGGAAACGATCTCGCGGTATCTGGAAGCATTGATTTCTGCCATACTGGGAAGATCCTTCACCTGCAGTACCAAAGGCGAAGATGACAATTTCTGGGGCACCTCGGTTCTCTGCGATACCTTGACCAATGTTGAGATCGTTCGGCTCGTCAACGCCGTTGATGGAGATGACGATATGCTCAGACTCGCACTCCCCATTGATTCCTCCGTCAGCAGATTCCTGGATATGGACCTGTGCCGTGCGCTTCTGAAAAAAGCGCTGAAACTGGACTGGGAACGTGAGTTTGTCGCCCCGGATGCTCTGTTTATTATCGGGAAATTCCCCGCAGACCTGGAACTGCCTGGTGAAAACCAGGATTTGATCCACATTGATTCCAGTATCATCGACAGCAGCACCTTGATGTCCAAAGAGGAATTCATCGAAAAGCTGTTTAATGAAGGCGGTACTTATACGAATCTGGCTGCTCTGTGTGAAGCCAATGAGACTGCGTATGGTACACCACTGTACTGGATGCACCCGTTTACCGATGGAAAATATAATGGCTGCTACTTTGTTCTGGTTCGGGACGGTGTCCTGGTGCTTTCCTATGATGAGATGGACTGCTGCGACCAAGAGATATTCATCCGGGAAAGCGCCCATCTGTGTAACGCAGAGGAAATGCGATGCTTCCTGACCGAATGGAATATCCGCAGCACAGCTCTGATTGCAACCCTCACCGCACTTCTGCATTTTCTGGAGCGAAAGGAAAAGTGTTGCCATGGAAGATGAACTTTTCAATGCGGTCCAGGTCGCCCCATCCACCAAAATCTGTTTCAAATGCACTGGCTGCGGTGCATGCTGCCGCCATGTAAAAGAAGGCGTTCCCGTAAACAGTCTGGATGTTTTCTACCTGACGAAGCATCTGCGTGACATCGGTCTGGATATTGGCTGCACCGATGAATTTCTCGCGCAGTTTGCAACGGTCGCGTTACTTGACGATTGCGGGTATTTTGTGTATTTTCTGGAATCTGTCGGAGAAGATGACTCCTGCATCTTCCTGAATGAGAGCCGATGTTCTGTGCAGGCCGCAAAACCCATGGCCTGCCGGCTCTACCCGTTCATGGTAGAGCCAAATAAGTCTGGTGTATTCCGGTACCTGTACAGCCGGGAATGGGAACATCACTTCTGTGGACCGGTGGTAGAAACACGAAGCTGGATGAAGAAATACTTCCAGCAGGAGGCCCGCACATTCATGCAGACAGATTTTGCCGATACAGTCCCGATTGCCAGACTGCTCAGGAGTATCCCGGAACATAGGAAGAAAAAAGCACTCTTTCACTTCCACAGGCTCCGGTACTCTGAATTCGATCTGGACAGACCATTCCTGGAGCAGTTCCAGCAAAACCAGAGACGACTGCTTGCAATCCTCGGCCGAATGGCAGAGGAAATGAAATAACATCTTACGACACGGCACCGGTAATGCTCCCGGTGCCGTAAAAATTTATGGAGGATAATTCTCATGACTAACGAAGAAATGTTCCAAAATATCGAATCTCTCACCGTCGGCCTTGACGACACCTTTACGTTCCACTGCACCCAATGCGGCAAATGCTGCATTCACCGGACGGACATCATCCTGTCTCCCCGGGATATTTTCAAAATGGCCAAGGAGCTGAATCTCTCCAACGCTGACTTTCTTCGCAAATACTGCTCCATGCACATTGGCCCCACTAGCCGAATTCCCGTCATTATGCTGCGGCCTGTGGGAAAGGATGATCGCTGCCCGCTGCTGAAGAACAATAAATGCTCCGTTCACAAGGTAAAACCCTCGGTCTGCGGTATGTTCCCGCTGGGGCGTTATATCGCTTTCGGCAAGGATGACTTCGGCAAAAAGAAGCTGGACTGCGGTGAGGTAAAATACTTGCTGCAACCCATTGAATGTGGCGATAAATCTGAAACCCATACCGTTCGGGAATGGTTCGGTGATTTCGACATCTCGTTGGAGGATACGGCCTTCGTTCACTGGAACCAGGCCTTGTCCGTAATCGGCATGAAGCTGAAGGAGCTGGAGACGCAGCTCGGCATGATGGCCATGATGTCCCTTTGGATCACCGTGCGGATTGCCCTGTATGAAAACTATATCTCCACGGAGGAATTTCTTCCCCAGTTTGATGCCAATGTGAACGGTATCACGAAGCTGCTGGATGACATTCCAAAGCTGAAGGAGATGCTGAAGTAATGGCTGAGGACCGTAACCAGCATCAAATCATTCGTAAGGACAACAAAAACTGCTTTGTGGAAAGCCTGTCCGATGCTTTTGAAATAGGGAAAGCACACCTTGCTTTTGCTACCTACGATCTGAATAAGCCCGCAGGCAATCGCCAGACCAATTGCGTCCATATCTACATCCGCATCCCAGAATGGCTGGAGCTGTGCCGGAAGTTGACCTGCGGGGAGCTTCGATATCTCTGGCAGGAACGAAAAAAGGCCGGTGACAACAAGCCCGTCCAGGAATGGCTCGGCGGTACCTCTGCGGAAAAGTTGATTCAGTATGGAAAACCCAGGCCGGATGGAAAAAGCCTGTCCCGGGTAGCCAGGCTGTGTACCGCACAGAAGTTCGACTTTCTGTTTACCGCATCCAGCGGCCCTGGCGACAAGGATTCCAAAGGGCTTATCGTACCGCGGTTCGGTAAGAATCCAGAAAACCATGTTGCCGTCGGCATGACGTGGGATGCCCTTGCGGAGCTGCTTCTGATCACCAAGACCCATTATGAGGCTTGGTTGGCAGCCTGGTATCTCTCCCAGATTCAAGCAGCAAACCCGCAGCCGCCAGCCCAGGCCCGCAAAGCACCGGATGCCCCAGCACAGCAGTCGACACCCACATTGCAGCCGAATTTCGCTATGCCGGAATATTCCGTCACATCGCTGTTCTGAGGTCAGGCGGTGTACTACAAAAAAGATCTATTCTGAATGGAGGACTATTCATGTTAAACCATATCACCATCATGGGTCGGCTGACCAGATATCCTGAACTGCGCAGAACCGGAAGCGGCATCGCTGTTACCAGCTTTACTGTGGCAGTGGATCGGGATCTCAAAAATAGCAGTGGTGAAACCGAAACTGATTTTATTGACTGTGTTGCATGGCGCCAGACCGGTGAGTTTGTCGCAAAGTATTTTGCCAAAGGCCGCATGGCCGTGGTTTCCGGCAGATTGCAAATTCGAGGCTGGACCGATAAGGACGGCAACAAACATCGTACCGCAGAAGTTATTGCAGACAATGTGTACTTCGGCGATTCTAAAAAAGAGTCGCTGGACGGCCCGTCTGCACAAAATTTCTATTCCCACTCTACTTATTCGGCATCCAACAATACAACACCTTCTTCCGATTTTGCATTGATTGAAGATGTTGACACACAGCTGCCTTTCTGAAACTCTGAGAGGATTCAGAAATATGCTAAAGCACCGCATTTCCTGGAAATAACATTCCAAAACATTCGTCTGTCAACAAAAGAAAGAGTAGTGGCTGGTCGGTCACTACTCTTTTTTCGTTTATGTGCGCCGAATGATTGAGAATCCCTCATTCACGATGCGGATTCCATAGTCAGCGGCTTGTCAATTCTTTATTTCCCGTAATGAAATAGTCGCAGTATTCGCCGCCACTGGCCAGCGTCTGCTTGCGGTGCAAAATGCCGTGCTGGAGGGTAATCATCACTTCATCCAGCTCGCAGAACAGCGGCATCAGCTCGGCAACACCCAGCTTTTCCGCGTATGTACAGATTGGGCAGCGGGTAATGCGGTAGTAGCAGGCTCCTTCATACGGTTGTCCCACAAAATCTACCTTAAAGGAGGTGGGATATGCCGCTTCCTTCTCCGGGGTATACCATTTGGCGTATTTCAGGACACTCTTTTTGTTCTCTGCCTTCCCCTTGTTGGTGTTCAAGTCGGTTTTGGCAAAGTACCACTTGATGTGGTACAGGGAGCGGCGCATCATTTCCTGAACCGTCTTCGGGGGAATCTTCTTTTCACTGGCGACGTAGGGAGCCACAAAGGCAAGGGCGAACAGCTCATTATAGGCCATGGGATTGTCGTCACCAATATCGTCCGCCTGCTCTACCAAATCCCGGTAAACCTTCTTGCTCTTATTCATAATTTCGGCGGCATACGCCTTTCCGTATTTCTCGGACAAAACCTTTTTCATGGGGCTTTTGAACATCCAGAAGTAAAACCCGTTATATTTCATTTTAGAATCCTCCCTGCGATTTTCCAATAGATTCAAAGAACGCAGTCCAGCCGCCGAAGTGATAGATCATCAAAATATCCATATATCGCTCCGCCGTTTGGCGATCTGCGCATTCCTCAACGATTCTGCGGTAGCTGTCAAACTGTGTGGAGATCAAAATCGTCAGCATCTTTTCGTCGATCCCTGCAAAACCCGCTTTCTGAAAATACGTCATACTCTCCGCAATTTTGCTTTGCACGACCTCGTCAAAGTAATGCTCCATGCTGCTTCCCGCGCTGCGGCACAGGAGCAGCACCGCTTCTTCGTAGTGGTCGAAGATCAGGTGAAGGATCGCGTTGGACTCGTGCCGCATTGCGATTTTCAGTCCCGCCAAAAGATCCGACGTTGCCTCCGAATAATAATCCGCTTTGGTGTCTTGAAACAATTCCTCAATTCCACGCAAAAGGGGCTCCAGCAGACAGGTGAACAGCTCGTCCTTCGACTTATACCGTATTTGGATCGCGCCAACGGTCACGCCTGCCTGCTCGGCAATCTTTCTGAGGGATGCGCCCGAATACCCCCTTTCCAGGAATTCCTCTCGGGCGGCTGTGGTGATCTTATCGTCAAGGGAATGGTCTCTGAGTGCCATATACATATCTCGCCTCCAATCAATTACGGCATAATCAATTACGTCGTAATTATATAATGAAGCAATAGAACTGTCAATATGTACTCCATTGAAAATAGGTCGATTATCGAGTATAATTCATAATACAAAAGTTGAGGGGGGTAAAGCATGGCATCTGAACTCAAAATATTCTCCGGAAAGTGCATGTACAGAAGCATTGACTTCACGTTTATATTTGATTGCAAGGAATTGAGGTTAATTCCTCCTGAGGACAAAAGCGACACCATCCGGATGGAATGGATAATGGCGCGGGTAGCAAAAGGCGTTTACACCATTGGTAATCCGCTGACTATGGATGATCCATATCTTACCGGACACTGTAACGAGACCAATACTGATTTTATTTTCATCACAAGGCAAGGTGATTATATTAGCAGCCAGAATTCTGTGCTGTTTGTACCAATTGTGGCGTATATAAACTGTAAATATACGCGTGACAGTATCGCTCGAATGTCTTTTTCCAGCCCTATTATTAACCGTATCCACCCTATTTCACAGGGAATCGGAATCTCAATGGATGTAGAAGGTTTCGTTTCCACGGGTGTTTGCTCCGTTACTACCCAAAGCTATGATAAAACCACAACACTCCCTCAGAATTTCACAGTCGATGATAGACAGGTTTCTGTAGAATTCAGTATCTCCAGAAATCTTAGTACAAAAATTGACGAACCTCCAATCACGCTGGAATCTGCCATGTTGTTTGAATTTGAGCCGACAAATGATTATCATTTCATCTACAGGCTTTGGTACATTGCAAAACAATTTCTTCGGTATCTATGCTATCGCAAGAATGTGTTTCTGCCCGAAGCAGTATTGTCAGCTCCTGCAGATGATGGAAAATTTGAGGCATTTGCAACTTTACATGTACTTAATGAATTCGGCAATGAGGAAATTGAAATGCTAAAATCCGGTCATTATATTAAGCAAAAAAATTTGGCAGGTGCCGAGGGAAAGATCCTAACCGATATTGCAAACGAAACTCTTTACCTTCGGCATCTTCCACAAAGCTATCGAAGTGGAAGGTCAATTGATGCATCCCGATTTATTATGATTATGGCTGCATTTGAGTGGGAATTCAGGCGCTGTTTTCCTGACGGAATCACCAAGAGTTCGGCAACAATAAGTGCAGAAGATGCTGTCTATACAGAAATTCAAAAGTTATTGGATTGCGCAGGCAACAGGAAAGAACGCAGATTATATCAGTTCTTACAGCGGTTGGTAAAATCAGACAGCCTTGAGTCGGAGATTATTCACACGGGAAAAGAACTTGATGCCATTGTTGGCGTATTCGGCCAGAATCTGTACCGCTGGAATGATCAGGAACTGAAATATTCTGAGATGGGGCAGCGATTATCATCGCAACGGAATAACTATGCTCACGGTAATTTGGATAAAGAATTTATCGGCCTTTCCCTTTTGGATTTGATGTACATGGAGTACATACTTTACGCAATGCAACTGAATCATTATGGCGTGAGTACCTCCAATATTCGCCATGCAATTAACGACTTGTTTCATCTAAATTGCAAAATAGACTCATAAAAAGGGATTATGTATTGCCAACCAATCACTTGCTCTCTAACAGCTATGAAAACGGTGACATTGCCTACTAGTTTCCATGATCCTAGTGATTCTCTACGCCCAGAATAGAGGGCATTTTTGCGTGCCTGCATTTGGGGTACATCGATTCTGGTGCGGAATTTTTTGAAATGGCCAGAGCGTTCGCTGCAAGCAAAAAGCAACTCCTCCTGGGCGGGTAGCATCCATCCAAGGGGAGTTGCTTTTTATTTTTCATCTGTGCATAGGGTGTATTCTGACAATCACAGCTATCTGGTATGCGTGTTCATAACGGATTTGATTTTTATTGCAGAAGCGCACGGATTCTACAATATTCATTGCGCATTCACGCTGAAAGGATGTGCCTCGATTCCATGATGGCGCACTATGGGAAGTTCATCGGCGTGAAAAACTATATTGCCCTTGTGGGGCCGAAGAGCAGCGTACAGGAAGAAAGACTTGGTTACTATGGGGAGCAAATTGTACTGAAAGCCCAGAAGCTTGGGCTGAACACCTGTTGATAGTTGAGGAGAAATGCCTAAAAAGCCCCGCCCCCTTACACTATTAGTTTACTCTTATGGCTCAGCATAACAGCTGCTGCAAGGGTGAGCATTTCCGTTACAAGGGGTGCAGTCCAGATCGCATCCGTTCCGAAGATCAGCGGGAGGCCTAGGATCATCACTGCCTTGACCGCAACCCCTCGGCTGACAGCAATCGCATTGGCGGTTCCAGTTCGCTTCGTGGAGAAAAAATAGTCCGTGTAAATGAGGTTGACCGCCATTGGAATAAAGGACAGCGCAAACATCGGCAGCGCCGCGGATGCCGAACGGATCAGCTCTGGCTCCTTACTGAAAATGTGGATCACCGGAACGTCGAAGAAATAGAGTCCGCCATAAATCAAAGCCGACAGCACAAGATTGATCGCAACGCCGCTGCGGAAATACCATTTCATTTTCTCCATGTCCTTTTTTCCATAGCACTGTCCCCACAGCGGCTGCAAGCCCTGGGCGACACCGGAGAGAATGGCATTGGCAAGAGAATAGATGAAACTCAGCACGCTAAAGGTGGATACCCCAATGTCTCCCACCAGCCGTGACAGCATCAGGTTATAGCAAAGCGCTGTAACTGGGGTCGTGAGCTGTGTTATCGCCTCCGGCACACCGCGCTTGCACACCTTGGCCGCAAGGGTGCCGCTGACCCGGAAGAATTTAATCCGAAGATTTCCTTTCTTTTGCAGGAAGTGCGTCATCAGGACGAGGACCGTCAGTACCTGCCCAAGACCGGAGGCAATGGCTGCCCCAACAATGCCCATCTGCAGCGGAAAAATAAACAGCCAGTCCAGAAAAATGTTGGCGGCAGCTCCCGCGCACATCCCAACGAAAGAAAGCGTAGGCGAACCGTCGTTGCGGACAAACACGGATAGGCAAGTCCCCATAAGCAAAGGGATGGAAAACGCGGAGCAGTAGAAAAGATACTGTGCCGACATGGTCCGCATTTCCGCGCTTAAATTCTTCGCTCCGCACAGGTCCACGATCTGGTAGGAAAATACCATGCCAACGGCCATTAGAACGGCGGAGACCAGCATTGTCATGGAAAAGGCTGTATAAAGGCGTGATTTGCGCCTGTCTTATCGCCTCGGCCAATACGGATGGCGCTACGGTTGCCCCACCCATGGGAAACATGGCAATGAGTGCCACGACAAAGGTGATAAAGGGCACGGCTACATTCACCGCCCCCAGCGCCGCCGCACCGACACCCTGCCCGACAAAGATGCCGTCTACTACGTTGTAAAGATAGGTCACAAATAGTCCACCCAGGGCGAGAAGAATGTTGGCTGCCAGTGATTTTCCTCTTGCGTTCATACAGATACCCTCCGATAAAAAATAGGGCAGAGCCCCGAAAGCCCTGCCCTATAAAAGGTGGGGTAAGGCCCGAAACGGTCTTATCCCACTTCAACGGTCCCTTGACCGTAAGTCCTCTGATAAGCGTGGAGTAGCATAGCACAGACAGGCCGAAATTACAAGAGGCATACTGCTTCTTTCTTTGTGTGCCTTTTAGCCATACTTATGCATTCATCCTAATAAAAATTTAAAGGGAGACTACAACACCGCAGTGCCGTGCGTCTCCCTTAGTGACTGATTTTATCGTTGTCCGCCAACACTCCAGCCCATGCATCTGGAATCTCTATCAGGTTTTATCGTTGCCCGCCAACCCTCCGGCCTATACAGCCAGAATCAACGTCGGATTTAAGGTGTCAGCCACACCAGCAGGATGCTGCCTACTTTCCAATCCGTAGTATACGCTATAAAGCCGATTTTAGCAAGTGGTCTTCAAAATTTTTCCCGAAAACATTTTGGAAAAGCAGTTTTAACGCAGTTCAGCCTATACTGGACTACGTCCAGTATAGCATACCCTATCAAGTCTTTTAATTGGTGCAAGCCGCCTGCTGGACAAGCTCCGTGATCTGCGCTCGACATTTGCCGTAAGCCACAGCCCTCGTGGGCCTCCACCCAAAATCCGGAAGGGCCCTTGTCCGCATGACGGATCATCACATTGATTGCGTCGACCGTAGTCTTTTTTGTTCGCTTGTAATTCATAACCAAAGCCTCCATTAATAAGTGCCGCCAAACAGCGACCTGACATATTAACGTGGTCCTTTAGAATACTCAAAGAAGCATATCCGCGACCTTGGCAATTACACCGCTGGAAGAGAGATAAGCATCTAGTTTTTCGCTCATAGCTAATGGCTCCATGAATTGTTATTTCTTTTCATACAATAAAGCCTAATTTTGCTCCTGTTTATCGCAAATCAACATCCCGAAGTTCCGATATTTTCGACTTTTCAATACAGTCAGGAACAGTAAGATAGTCAACTCCATCTTCTATAGATAGCGAACCATCTTGGTCAATTCCCACTACTTCATACACATGAACCTCTAATTCCGAATATCTCTTTTGTAGAAGAATGGCAAAGTCAATAAGAAATCCTAACGAGGGCTTTTCATCGATAACGCAAAACAGCTGTCTTGCTACAGATGTAAAACGATGCCCAGTTATCTCAATCGTCAATTCTTCCAATTGTAGATTGTCCTTTAGCTTTAGTTCAATCACATAACAATCATTTGAAATATAAAATGAATCGTGAGAAATTCTAAATGTACTTACAGTCAACATTGAAGAAATGAGACCGTATTCATCAAGATACATTGTTCTCTCGTTTGTAATTGAATATGCAGCGGCAAGAGCCGAAAAAATATCACTTTCCCCTTCAACAACCACAGGACTGCGAACATCAAAATTTTCATACAACTCACCTGAAGCAGGGACTAAGCACTCACCATATGGAGTCGTAAACGAAACAACTGAATATTCCATAAATACGTTAGCAACATGGGGACCCATTACAAACAGCGTCTCAATTGCTTTATATGAGAACTGTCCACCATAATCTATTTCCGCATTCAAAACAGATGCCCATAGTTTTTGCATATCTTCATCACTGGCATAACCTGCTCTTTCAAAAAAGCGCCAAAACCAATCAAAATCATAATTCGCAGTCCCTGCGTTGGTTTTATTATTCTTCGTTCTGCTTCTCTGTTCATCTCTTGCTTTATCTGCAAGTTTTGCAATCTGAGTAAGATTTTTACATTTTAAAAACTCAGTTTCAGACACCAGGCCTTCTTTATGCAATTCTTCTACCTGGTCACAGAGGTATGTTGTTTTTGCGGTTTCAAGCACTATCTTTTTATCAGATTTATACGAGAAAAAAGCCGAGATAAATGCGCTTACGAGAGTTTGCGCAATAAATGGCACCATTCCCGGCGGTAGACTATTGTAAACATCCTTAGCAATTTCCCCCAACGGCATAGCTTACACCCCTCTGCAAATAATATTCTCTCAGTAGCAAATGTAAAAAAACACCCAAGTCTGCCTATCAAATATCAATAAAAACGGCCTATAAGAAAAAATCTGAATTCTCCTAACTTATTTTGTCGTACACCAAGAAGCAAAAAACATCGCTAATCATCAAAAAATATTCTCCCAAATTTGTCACATCAACTTTTTCTGTCAGACGCATTCCATATATTGATTATTTTCTGAAGCTATAAAATACACCGAACTTGGGATAATAGGAAATAATCCAGTATTTTATATTCGTATTTTACATCATTTTTAGTCAAAATGCAATGCTATTCCATCGACAATTTTATAATACTCTCCATTTCGTCATATCGCCTTGCCAGATACTATAATCTCAAGAACAAAGAAAGGACGTATTTTTACGAATAAAAATGGAGGTCACGCATTCCAGGGCTCCGAGACATTCCACTATCATTAGACGGGTATAATCAAAACACTTACCAACGCCTCGACACCAATCCTCCACGATGCGTTTCGGAATACGAAACCGGGCCGCCAGTTGTCCCTGCGTCAGGCCTGCTTCTTTGCAGACATCATTCACGCTCATATGCGCAACATTCCAAATGTTCTCCAGGTCAGCAATAGCTGGCACCTCCGCATCAGCAGAAATACCTTCCGGGTCGCCCCGACTATTTGGGCATAAAAACTGCCTTCTCCCTTTTAAGGGCATCCTTCTAAACCAGATAAAATCTCTGTCACGCATTCTATTCCCTTATACTGTTTCTTCTACGGCATATCCACCACAAGCAGCGTATCATGGATTCTGTGGTACTTCAATGTAAAAATCCATGGTGATTTTGCAAATAGTCTGGCAAAAGCGTGTAAATAAAATGGCAGGTCTTTGCTGATGACCGTAGAATAAGGATGTGTTATAATTTTAGCGTGAATTCTTGGGTCTTCGGTTGAAGGCCCATTTTTCTTTATTACTGACAAAGGAGCGAAACGTACATGAAATTCTGTCCTTACTGTGGGGCTGATCTGCTGAAAGAGGATGCTGCCTTCTGCGCAGAATGCGGAAAGCAGCTCTCCGCGGCAGAGGAAGTACCCTCTCCGGTATCCGACACCAGCAACCAGCACTCCGCACAACCAAACGAACAAAAGGCCCCCAAGATAGATTCCAAAAAGCGTAAGAAGCCCAAGCAGAAAAAGGAGAAGGCACAGGAATCCCCCCTCCCCGAAATTGATGGGGAACCTGTCGATGATGGATATGACGGCTATTATAACGATGTTCTGCCTCCGGATTTGGATCGGGAAAAAGAGGGCCTCGATAACGAGCTGATCAAAAAGATTTCTGCCCTTGTCATTGCTGTGATCCTGATTATCGGGTTGTGCGTCGTAATGATGTATGTACTGTAAGTGTTGCAGTTTGATGCCCCTTACCGTGTAATTGAGTAAACACATCGAGCGAGGTGCAAATTTATGAAGTACATATCTATTGGATCAGTTATGGTCGAAGGAACCGAGCATATTCTGGATGTTTGCAGGGGGAGCTACAGCTACCACCTGACCGGAGAACTTGCCGCCGTTTGGCTGAACGGCAGATTCCGGTTTGCCACCGTGAAAAAAGCTACCGAGGAGCAGACATTGATGACGCTGCTGAAAATGGGTCTGGCTATCCAAGCAGACGGCTCCTGCTTTGAGGAGTACCGCGCCCTGACCCAATGCACGCTGGTTCCCTCTGACCGGAGACACCCTTACTGGGGTTTGACCAGAATCGAACATACCGTACTCCAATGGCTGCGAGAAGCGGGTCTTGTCCTGAGTATGGCCGAACTGACTTATCTTATTGACCGGAAAGTGCCCCTGCAGACTGACCTGCTGGGCAATACCAATGCACAAAATCTGGTAGAGCGTATCTATACCAGGGATACCATCGGCGACAACATTCTGGAGCATCAGATGGAGCGCTCCGACGCAAGAGAGCTGGTAACAAAGACGGTACTATGCTTGCTTCGCAAAAAACGGCTGGTGCTTCTGTAAAAGAGGGACTCCCATGAAAGAGACTTTTCTGACGTTCCCGGAACCGCTCCGCAAGCAGATCCTGCTTCAGTGTGCGGGGAGCGGGGTTGGCGTTGCCATGCTCCTGATTCTCCTGGCCTATGGCGGTAGCTGGCATTTCCTGTTTCCCTGCATTGCTCTGATTATTACTTCCTTCGGCGGTGCGGCCTCCCTATATGACCGTTGCCAGCAGGGACGGTATGTAACTATTGAAGCTACTTGCACGGAAATTAACCGAGCGCCCTTCCGCAGGCGGATCAAATCCATGTACCTGCGCAGCGAAACACAGACCATCAAGCTGGTAGGAATCCGAAATATTCATAACCTTACCGTCGGTGATACCCTGACCTTGTACGTTTCGGACAGCACCGCCGTGTATGAAATGGACGGCACCATGATCCTCTGCAGCTACTTGGCGTTATCCAAAGTTCCCGTCAAAAGGATTGACTAATACTGGGGGCCATGGTATAATGCCATCAACATAGTATCAGAGTTTTGCGCAGGCAAAACGTAGTTTCCGAGTTCTCAACAGGTGTCATTTGCTTTTCTGCAAATGGCACTTTTTTTATTTTCCCTCGGTTTCTGCCTGCGCAAAGCGGGTTGAAATATATCATTTTTCTTTGCAGGAACAACCTGCAGAAAGGAGTCAACAATGTTAATGTTCTTTGCGTCCGATGTGGTGGTCTCCAAGGGCTACCAAAACGCGCCTGCCCTCAAGTTCTCTGAAAAGGGCGATTTTGTGCGCTTCCGTGTAGGCCAGAAAGTCTACGATCCTCGTTCTGAGGATAACCATCGCTGGATCAACATCACCGTCAAGAGCTTCGACCCGGCACTCGTTGACCGCATCCGCAAAATGGGCCTGAAGGAGGGCTCTTCTATCAGCCTGAGCGGTCGATATGACGAGGATGTCTGGGAAGACGAGGAAACCAAGGAAAAGCGCAGTATGCCTTGTGTCATTCTGGATAACCTGGAATACAGCGGCGGCGGGAAACGTTCCGGCGACGGCCAGAAGGCAGCAACCAACGCCCAAAACGACAGTGCACCCGCCCCTGCGGCAGCCCCTCAGGAAGGCTTCCAGATGCCCGGTAATTTTACGGGATATGAAGGCTTTGGCGGCGGCAACAATTTCTTCAATCTGTAAGGCGTCGTATCACAATTGAACATAGCACAATAAACGCACATGCGTGTCTTCCGAAGATCACACATGTGCGTTTTTTTGCCACAAAAAGGAGTACCCGAATGAACGACAAAAAACGTCAGCGACACATTGCCTATGAGGTGCTGGTAATTCTGGGACAGCTTGCATTGCTGACCTATATCACCCGCCTGTGGCCCATCCTCCTTCTGGTGATTCTGGGAATCTTCATCGCCGCTCTGCGGCTGCTGTTCCTTTCATCCCAGAAAGTAGAACCCGTCAAGCCATTGCTCACGCTCCCGCCTCCCCAGCAGCCTCCCACTGAAAAGGATCTGCATTCCGCAGCATACACCATTATCCAGTGCAGGATCACGCAGATTCTCAAAAGCAAGTTCCCGAAGGCCAGATGGGTCTGGGAAAATCCACGAGCCATGGAAGATATTCTGGCAGGTAATTCCGTTTATGTGCTTCTGAACAGAGCAGGCGGCTACCGCCGGGGGCGTGTTGTTATGCAGCAGTTTCAGGTGGTCGACGTTGTATTTGACGAAAAGGAGCCGGAGCCTATGCCTTCCACATCCAGTTCTGTCCCCCAGCCGAATCCGGTGCCAAGGCCCACACCTCCCGTACCCGAATTGGAGGATGACGAGGAGCCAATGCCCGAAAACTTTGGGCCGCTTGCGTTCAACTGGGTCGAGTCCCACGTCATTGATCTGAACGAGCAGTGCAACGAAGCGGTTGCCGAAGGTCTCAGCGAATACCTTATCCCAGCGCAGGAGCTTCCTGTAACAGAAAGCTGGGACGCAATCTGCGAAGCGTTGATCCGCAGTGATTTTCGCGGCGCACACTGCTGTGATGAAGGCATCATTATCGAAATTGAGCAGTAATACTGCAGAAAGGAAATCATCAAATGAGCGTTTCTATGAACAATCTCTTTAATTACTCCAGAGCCTTACCGGAGCCTTTCGATAAGCTCACAAATAAAAAGGTAAAGGTCACCTCCAAGTATGGCAGCGCAACGGAGGCTACACTCTCCTGCACCGTAATCAAAGCTGTCCATGCCGTTTGCAACTGCATGGTAGGTACAGGTGAAGGTGCCGTCGGTACCATCGACCACCGTACTGTAGCCGAGTATAAGTCCTCTACTGGTACGGACATCTACCATTTGGTCGTGTTCGATAGCGGCTCCGGCAATATCATGGCCAGTATCTATGATAAAAACACGGAAACCATCGAAAACTACAGACTTCACCAGAGTGCGCAGGACGGTGCCGCCGTTCTGATGGCCATGATGCCCCTGCTTCTGAAAGACGACGAATTCGACGAGAACTTTCAAACCTATTTCGATCAGCGCAGCACCGGTTATCCAGACATGAAAAAAGCAACGGATGCCATGGCAATTCTGTGCGACAATGCTTACCGCCGGATCAAGGACGATACCTGCCCGGCGCATATCAATGTCACATTGGATAAGTCTGGAAATGTGCTTCGCATATCTCAGGGACATTTACTGTCAGGCACCTATACCCCCAATTCCGTTCTGGCAGGTGAATTTACCATTCTTGCCCAAACGGGAAAAGTCACCGTTTCTGCGGCAAAGGCAGTCATCGACCACAAGGATTTTGTCGGTAAGTATCAGCTGACGGGAAGCCGGAAGCTCTCCCTCCTGGAGGAATCCCTTGTTCCCAAGCTGGAGGACTGGTACATCATCCCGGACCAGGTGGTCAATATCTGCAAACATGCCCAGATTACCACTGGGAAACCCATGCAGATGCGCAATTTCCTGCTGCGTGGTTCTGCCGGAACCGGCAAAACGCAGAGTGCCATGGCAATTGCGGCTGGACTGCATCTGCCCTATGTGAAGTATACCTGCTCCGCCTCCACCGAAGTGTTCGATTTCGTTGGCATGGTATTCCCCAATACGGATAGTGCATCCACGGGCGACGCGGAGCTGGATAAGCAGCGGGAAATGCTGCAGGCAATGGGCGGTATTAACTTCGCTAACGTGGCCAAGCTCCTGAACCTGCCCGACCTGGATGATATGGACTTCGACCCTGCCGGCACTTTCCAATGCCTGACCGGCGTTAAAAACGAAGATGCCACTTCCCGGGACTGCATGGCTGTTGTCATGGATATGGTCACGGAAAAGATCAAGGCGCTGACCAAACCCGCCGAAAAGGAGTCCTCCTCCGGCCAGACCTACACCTATGTAGAAACTGACTTTATTAAGGCCCTGAAGTACGGCTATGTGGTCGAAATTCAGGAACCCACCGTCATTACCCAGCCAGGTGTGCTGGTCGGCCTGAACTCCCTTCTGGAGCAGACCGGCTCTATCACACTACCCACCGGCGAGGTCATCCAGCGGCATCCCGACACGGTAGTCGTGGTCACAACGAATATCACCTACGAAGGCTGCCGCGGTCTGAACCAGTCCGTTGTTGACCGTATGAGTCTGGTGGAGGATATTGAATTGCCTGACCCTGACATCATGGCACAGCGTGCCATGGCTGTCACCGGTGCCACCGATGAATATCAGATTGCCCAAATGGTCCAGGTCGTCAATGATATGGCCGAGTATATGCGTAAAAATGGCATCACCGATGGTAGCTGCGGTATGAGAAGTCTCATTGACTGGGTCAACAGTACCGAGATCACAGGAGATCCTTACCGTTCCGCGCTCTGCACGATCATCAGCAAGGCCACCTCCGGCCCAGAGGACAGGGAGACCTTGAAAACTGCGATTCTGGAACCGATCTTCGCACCCAAGCGTCGGAAGACCGCCTGAGGAAGGAGATTTTTCAATGGCAAGAGTAAATCATAAGCGCGTCAAGCAGCTTCTGAATGAGCATCGAAGCAAGATCACAGACAAGCAGTTTTTTACCTCCCGAATTCTCGCCGGACACTACGAGGATGTAGCAGCAGCACAGTCCAGACGGTATCGCTATGATCGGCGCGTCCATGTCAATATCTATTGGAAGCCCGACGATTCAAACGCGGCCTGTACCGACAACACTTCCATCCTGATTAACGCGGGACATTCCTGTGTCACGAAGATCAAGGGCCGTATGAATCGTTATGAAATAGTGTCAGGTCTGTTCGCGCACGAACTGGGTCATGTGCTGTATACGGATTTTCTGGTCAAGCAAACCTACATGAATTACCTGACTAAATTCAAATGGTACCCGGCACCCCCGGATCTGAAAACGTCCCGGGATGCCGCCAACGAACGTGACTTCTGGGAGTATGTAAAGCTGGAACCCCGGAATCTGGAGTTTGCGATGAAGATTGCATCCTATATCGCAAATGTGTTGGATGATGGATACATCGAAAGCCGGATTCTTGCTGACTTTCCTGGTGTACTCGGATATAACCTTTCTGTCATGCGTGATCACCAGTATCAGGATATGTGTACTGTGACGCAGCTGATAGAAATGGAAAGCGATGGCTCCAGTCACATTTTCCAAACCATCCTGCAAATGCTACTCTCCTATGCCCTGTACGGTGAGATCAAGTATGACGAAACGCCCCTGAGCGATGAACGTATCCAGACAGTATTCCAGCTGATACCGCAGCTGGATACGGCTGTCACCACCACTTTCGCAAAGGAGCGCTGGAAAATCGTCAGTCTTATCCTGATCCGTTGCTGGCATCACATTGAGGACTACATTGAGCTTTGCAAGAAGCGTCAGGACGAAGCAGCCGCCTCCGGTGCCGGAAGCTCGGCTGGTGAAGTTCTGTCCGGCCTGCTTCAGATTATTGCCGGAGCCAGTGCAGAAGGCACCGGTTCCGGCAGACCTGTTCCCGGTTCTGGGGCAAGGAGAGGGATTGCGGCAAACGCTGCAGCCCGCAGCTGCACGCAAGCCTTGGTCTGCCAAAACGGGTCTGGGGATGATTGCAAAAAACCAGATGAGTCTGGGGCACCGGGAGAAAAGGAAAACGAGTCTGGGGACGACAGCTCTGAAGAAAATCCGGCATCTTGTCCTGACTCTGACGATTCCTCCGTATCTGATGATGTTGGCGCTCCACTGGAGGCTTCCGGCGGTGCTTCTGAAAAGCAGAAAACGATCGCAGAGGAAGGCGGTCGGATTCCATTCCACCAGACGAACTCTGTTTCCGCTCCTGTGGGCGGTTCCACTGAGTATGACTCCGACTACAAGCGCGAAATAAACGAGAATGCCGCCACAGACATCGAGCGGATGCTGGAGCAGATAGCCGAAAAGGCAGCCTGTAAGCAGCTCGAAACCGAACGATTGAAGGAACTGAATGAAGCTGCCCAGAGCATCTCCTACGGTGACATCCACAGTGGTGTGAATATTCTGGTCCATCGGATCGCGCAGGTTGATGACGAACTGGAGGATCAGTTCTACCAAGTCTGCGGGCCGCTGCTGGACATCTCTAAAAAGCTCCAGCGCAGCCTGATTCAGAAACTAAATGATCAGCAGCGCGGTGGAAAACAAACCGGTCTGGTGATGGGGCGCCGTCTGGATGCACATGCTCTGTGCAGAAATGACGGGAAGGTTTTCTACAAGAACAATCTCCCCAATGAGGCCCCAAGGCTTTCCGTTGGCCTGCTGCTGGATGAATCCGGCTCCATGTCCTGTGGGGATCGCAGCACCTATGCGCGGGCGGCAGCCATTATTCTCTATGACTTCTGCCAATCCCTGAACATACCCATTATGATTTACGGACACTCCACCAGTTATGGTAATGGTGTCGATCTGTACTCCTATGCAGAGTTCGACAGCATTGACCGGGATGATAAGTTCCGGCTCATGGACATTTCCGCCAGAAGCAGCAACCGCGATGGTGCCGCCCTGCGCTTTGTCGCTGAGCAGCTATCAAAGCGTCCAGAGGAAGTTCGGATACTCATGCTGCTGTCGGATGGACAACCCGCAGCCAGCGGCTACAGCGGTACTGCGGCCGAGGAAGATCTGCGTGGTATCAAACAGGAATACACGCGCAAGGGCATTTTGTTCATTGCCGCCGCAATCGGTGAGGACAAGCCCAACATTGAGCGCATCTATGGTGATTCCTTCCTTGACATCACCGACCTGAACCAGCTCCCAATGAAGCTGACCGCAGTTATCAAGCGTTTTCTGCGGTAAGTCCATGCGCTGCAGGGCGCAAACGCTATAGCAAAAATCACTCTACTTTTAGGTGGGCAACGCAGCATGTGCTACGCTGCCCACCTGTCATTATGACAGGAAGGAATTCAGCACATGATTATTAACCAAATTGACGCACAATTTCAATACGAAGGCGTAACCTACACCATTGGAGGCAAGGTCCGCGCAAACGATGCCAGCGACTATGCAGGACTGTATGGCACCATCACGGAAATCCGGGACGGCGATGACCGGGAAACGGAGAACAGCACCCCGGACATCTATTGTTCGTTTATGGCTCCCATACTGACCGACCACATCAAGCGTCCGGTGGACCTTATGCTAGACACCGTCATCATGGCTCCCGAGGCACTCAAGGTGCTGGAGCCAGCACCCATCACGCAAAAACTGACGATCTACATTGTCCGGGAGGACTGGGCATTCGGTGGGGATTGTAGTGAGGACTTCTATCTCGCCACAGATCCCGACATAGCAAACTACATTCTCACAGAACTGGTTCATGAACAGCTGGCAGGCGGATATGTCTCCGAATGGACTGACCGACCTGATTGGGAGGTGGAATGTACTCCCAAATGCTACGAATGTGGGCTTCATGATTCATACTTCGAGAATCACTATAACGTCTACATTGATCAGCAGGAACTTCCCATTGGCGATCGTCTGCTCGATTCTCTCCGAAAATCGGCATCCGTATAAGTTACCATCTGTCTGTTTAGAATGGAGAATAATTATGGACAACACAAAATTGCAGGCAGCCATCCAAAAACAAGACGAATACACCTTCACCTGGGGGCATCTCAACGATGTCCCGGTCGGAGACGAAACATTTGATGACCTCACCCGTAAAATCATCCAGGCATTCAAAGAGTGCCACGGTTCCGCTTTCCTCGCAAAGCTGGTGTTCTCCTGGGAAGATCAGAAAAAGCTGGAGCGCGGCGGAATCAGCATTTATAGCGAGTATACCGATCAATCGCTTCCTGCCTACAGCTACAATTTCATAATTCCTCAGCCGGATGCGCAGTTGGAAGCTATGGTGATTGCGTGGGCCATTGATGAATGGCCGCCGAACTTCACACTCTTTACCAATATCCTACGACGTATAGAAGATCTGGGAGGATTAACGCTGAGCTGGAGATAGTGTACCTACACTCCACCTGTTACTGCCAGTAAAGTTGTAAAAGCGAACACAAATGGCGCTAATTCACAATATATCCACTAGACGAAAGAAACAGAATGTGGTATACTATTCTTGCCAACAAGAGGAGGAAACATCATGGAAACAGAAAAACTGGATGCAATCCCTGGCCTACCGGAGGAATTTGTACGGCAGAATGCCAAGTACATGCGTCTGCTGCAGGGCTTTCGCCTGTTGGACGATGACTTTATGAGCAAAGTCTTCGAGGATAAGGAATGTGCGCAATTACTGCTGCATATCATTCTGGAACGCAAAGATCTCGTTGTTCAAGAGGTCCACGGTCAATACAGCATTAAAAATCTTCAGGGACGCTCCGTCCGCCTGGATATTCTGGCGATTGATCAGGAGGGCAAGCACTACAACATTGAGATCCAGCGGCGGGATGAAGGCGCAGACGCACGCCGTGCCAGATACAACAGTAGCCTGCTGGACGCAAATCTGGCCCACCCCGGTGACCGCTATGAGGCGCTTGGGGAAACCTATGTTATTTTCATTACAGAGCGGGATGTCCTGAAGGCAGGGCTGCCCATCTACCACATTGACCGCATGATTCAGGAAACCGGAAAACCTTTTGGCGATGGGTCCCATATCATATACGTCAATGCACAGCATAAAAATGATACGCCTCTGGGAAAACTGATGCATGACTTTTCCTGTACGCAGGCAAATGACATGCATTATCCAGTCCTTGCCGAGCGTGTGCGGTATTTCAAAGAAGATGTGAAAGGAGTTACCACCATGTGTAGAGAAGTTGAAAAATTAGTGATGGCTGAACGGGACGAAGGCCGTGCGGAAGGTCGCGCAGAAGGCCGTGCAGAAGGCCGTGCAGAAGGCCGCGCGGAAGGCCGCGCAGAAGGCCGTCTGGAAGAAAAAATTGGTGCTATTCGCGCAATCATGGAAAACCTGTCTGTTTCTGTTGATGATGCGATGAAACTCCTAAAAACACCAGAATCCGATAGAGACGTTATTCGGAAACTTATTGAGCAGTGATTTTATCTGCTGCTTCAATCTGATAAGTCCACTTCATCCCGGGATGCTGCCACAGGCGGCATCCCTTTTCTTTTTGCACCTACTAGCAAAATCAAATGCTTTCCTCCTTTCGCTAAGGGTATAATTGCGATACAATTGTCAGGATAGATCCCACATCCGCAATGCCTGCCGCTGGAAAGAAAACTTCCGGAATCCGGTAATTGACTAATGCTGGCGGCTATGATATAATGCCATCAACATAGTATCAGAGTTTTGCAGCGGCAAAACACAGTTTCCGGGTCCTCATTGAAGTGTCATTTGCGTTTTCATGCAAATGACGCTTTTTTATTTCCTGACAGCTTTATATCGTAAACACTTGCCAGTAGTCTCCTTTCTTCCGGGGATTACTGGCTTTTGTTATATCCGGCGGTCCCCGCCAAACAACCGAAAGGAGAAAGCAATATGTTATCCTGTCACGACAACTTTGAAGCAAACTTCGACAACTATCCGTCCATGCTCAGTTACCATCAGGCACTGAGTATGGCATCCAGCTGGCACCGGTGTAAGGTCAAAGACCTTCATGTGGAACCTCTGGATCCGACTTCACCTCTCTATGGGCACCCCTCAGCATTTGCCGCAGGTACCAGTGAGGAAGCAATTGAAGACACCGCCGCCAACCTCGGCCTTGCCCTGAACGTGGATGGAAATATCTACCCCGTCCGTAGCACGGCCTACAAGACGCTGATCGAACGCGCAAAGGTAGGCGGCACCGCACTTCCCAAGCTCAGCCGCAAGGACCTGGCAAACGTGCTTAACTCCTGCCTGTCCGTACACAATTCCGATGCGCTCCTGCTGATTCGAGACGAAAAGGTTTCCGCAGCTCACTCCGGTGACGAAACAGATTATTCTGTGCTTCCCATGGACGAGCTTCTGGTTACACTGACGAAGAAGCTGGGGGAACGCTTTCCCGGCTTTGTGTTTGAAAGCGGGTATAGCGACCACTCCTATACCAGCTGCAGCTGGATTCTCCCGAATCAAAAGGAAGGCATTCTGGACACCTATGCCAAGGCTCTTGCCGCACACAGGCAAACAGCGATTGCGAACAGACTGGTTCCCGGTATCCGATTTATGACATCCGATACCGGCCTTGCCGCCGCAAAAGTATCTGCTCTGCTGCTGGGTACGCAGCACCCAATCAATATTGGTGACTGTATTGGTGTAGACCATCGGAACCAGCGTAAGGTTGCGGATTTTGAGGCTGAGATGGACAAGCTGTTCGCCAAGTTCTGCGATTCCGTAGCAAAGCTGCAAAGCCTGCTGGAAATCCCGTTGGAGTACCCTGTAAACGCCATGACTCGGGTCTGTAAAAAGCTCTCCCTTCCGAAGAAGGAAGCGCTGGAAGCAATCGCTATGTATGAAATGGCTTACGGTGGAGGACCCGCGACTGCCCACGATGTTTTCATGGCCATGCAGGAAATTCCTTACATGCTGAAAACACGCCACACCCCAGAGGCAAAAATGCTCAAGACCGAAGAAAATATGGCACGCGCCCTGAGCATCCGGTGGAGCGACTACGATCTGGCAAAGGAGTTGACGTGGTAATGGCTGCTCCGATATTACTTTGCGACACTACCGGAATGAGCAATGACCGCTGGCTGGAATGCCGTATGCACGGTCCCAAAGGTGATATTCCCTACACAGTCGGTGGAAGCGATGTGGCAGCCATTTTCGGCGTGTCCCCGTGGACAACACCGCTGGAGCTGTGGATGATCAAAAAGGGGCGTATGAAGCCCAAGCCGAAAGACAATGCAGACCAGCTGGAGATGGGGCATTTGCTCGAACCGATAGCGGCATACTGGTATGCGAAGAAAAGCGGTAACTACGTCTATGATGACAAAGGGCTGTATCAGCACGCAGACCATCCCTACGCTCTGGCCAATTTTGACCGGCGGTATGAGCGGGCCAGTGATGGCAAGCCCGGCATCCTGGAATGCAAAAGCTGTACCTATCACAAATCTGAAGATTGGGCGAACGATGCGATCCCTCTGTACTATGAATTTCAGCTCCGGTTCTACCTTGCCGTAGCGGATGTCCAGCACGGGGCATTCTCATGCTTCTGGGGGAATAATCCCGCCAATGATCTGGCAATGCCGGAAATCGAGCGTGATTCTGCCAAAGAGGACATCATTTTCGAGCGGCTGGATGAATGGATCTGGAGCCTTGAACACGACGTTCCGCCCACTATGAGCGGTGTCAAACCCACACTGGCAATGGAATCTCTCGCAAGAATCTATGGTGCCAGCAAACCTGGGCTTCCTACCATTGAGCTGCCGGGCAAATTTGAGCGACAGCTTCGCCAGATTGCCAATCTGCAAGCCAAAGTCAAGGAATGCGAAGACGAAAAGAAACTCTACGAAAAGGAGATTGAAGCACATTCCGTGCGAATTGCCGAGGTGATGAAGGAGCATGAGCATGGTATTTTGACAACTACCAGGGATAAGCTCCTCATTGACTTCGTAACGAGAACTACCAAGCGGCCAAGCTCCGATGCTTTGAAAAAGAAGTATCCCGGTGTCTATGCTGACGTGCTGAACGTTTCTACCAGCCGTAAGGTGAAAGTTTCGGTACAACCGATTTAAGCAAGGAGAAGCAATATGCGAAGATTCTCTGAACCGATTGACCTTCGGTCCCGCCACAAAATGACGGATTACCTGCGTAACCATTTCCGATATTCCACAATGAACTCCTGGAATCACGCAACGTCGTATGCCTGCAACCTCAAGATTTACAGACTCGGTCTGGAGCCTGAGATTGAATCCAAGCTATACGATATGCTCGATACCCAGGAGTTTTTGCTTATGCGGCAGGAAACGCTGTATCTGTTTAACGTGGCCCATAAGTTCCTCTGGCAGGCAGGCTTCAATGGCCGGAATGGCGGCTATCTGGTCCTCTATCAGGGGGATCTGAAGCCTTCCGAATACCGATCTTACTGCACCTGCTGCGGCCAGCGGAACTGCCGCAGTGTTGCCGACACAGACAATCTGTGTGGTGTCTGTGGAAATCCACCCCGTGCGGACTACCGTATTCCACCGAAGCAGCCCATCATTTACCCAGGCCGCAGTACGGACATGGATGACGACTACGAAGAGTGGTCACTGTCCGATCTCCGGGACCGTGTGAAGCTCGTACAGGAGCTGGACAGTCTGGCTGACGAACTTGTCAGTCAGGCTATCCATATGGTGAATGCGTTTGATGTCGTAGAGGAGAATTTCTATGTTCCTCAGACCCAACGTGTGCTTGTCGCCAAGGAATAAGCTCTTGAGAAAGGAGAAAACAAGTGTTATGTCAATTTGATAGACTTCTCTATCCCCGAGCAGCCGATGCTTCCACCGTTGACTATATGATTGCCGTTTACCGCCCGCTGGAAATTCTGCACGATGGCAGCGGCAATACCATGAGCCAATTCAAGGCTGTTGGCTATTGCCTGCCCATCACAGAAAAACTCCGGTTCCGCCTGAATGGCCACTGGTCCCGGCATCCGAAGCACGGACTCCAGTTCGAGGTAGAGAGCTATGAGGAGGTAGTCGCCCACACCCGGGAAGGCATCATCGGTTATCTGGCCTCTGGCCAAATCAAATGTGTTGGCCGAAAGATTGCCGAGAAAATCTACGATTCCTTCGGGCAAGACACGCTGGAGATTCTGGATCACGAGCCGGAAAAGCTCATGACGATTCGGGGTATCAGCGAAAAGCGCCTCAGGATGATCTGTGATTCCTACTTGGCTACCCGCGGTGCCCGGGATGTGATTGCCTTTCTGGCACCCCACGGTGTCACTGCCAACCGAGCCATTAAAATCTACCGCGAGTATGGAAAGGATACCATGGACATCATTCGGAAGCATCCCTACCAGCTGGTAGAAATGGCCGGTATCGCATTCAAAACAGCTGACAAGCTGGCAATCAGTTTGGGGCTTCCCGCCGTTTCCCCGGAGCGTGTCGATGAAGCGCTGATGTACGCCATCGCTGAAGGCGAGGCAGAAGGACATATGTGCCTGGAAAAGCACGATTTTCTCCGCAGGACGCTGCGCCTTCTGGAAACGCCGGAGATTACCGAAGATATGGCAGCCGCAAGAGCCTTCCATCTGGTACAGGCGAATCGGCTGGTTTGCTATGACCACTACATCTACCGCACCGCAACCGCTACCGTGGAAAACAACATTGCCTTCCATATCACCCAGCAGATGAAAGCGACCGTAGCGCCTTACGAGAATCTGAAGCTTGCCATTTTGGGCGAGGAACGGAAGCTCAAGATCACGTTGGCACCGGAACAGCGGGAAGCGGTAAAAATGGCGCTATCCACAAAGTTCTGCGTCATAACCGGTGGCCCGGGCACAGGCAAAACCGCAGTTCAGCGGACAATTCTTGATCTGTACCAGGAAAAATATCCGCAAGCACAGATCATATGCTGTGCCCCCACCGGGCAGGCAGCGCAGAGGATGAAGGAATCCTCTGGATTACCCGCATCTACGATCCACAAAGCTCTGTGCATCAAGGCCAACTCCGATGGCACTCTGACAGACGGGATCATGTTGGATGCGGATCTGATCCTTGTTGATGAAGTCTCCATGATGGATGCCTTCCTGGCAGAACGGCTGTTTGCAGCCATCCCACCTCATGCCAGACTGGTTCTGGTGGGTGATGCGGATCAGCTTCCCTCCGTAGGTCCCGGTGCTGTCTTAAAAGACATCATCAAAAGCGGCGCTGTCCCCGTGGTTCGTTTGGACCATGTATTCCGTCAGAGTGCCGGCAGCCGGATTGCGACGAACGCCCGACTGATCAAGCATGGCAATCTCAGTATGGAGTATGGCCCGGATTTCATGTTCTTCGATTCCAAGGACTTTGCCGTATCCGCAGATATTATCGAAAACCTGTATATGCAGGAAGTTCGTAAATTTGGTGTGGACGGTGTGGCATTCTTGACTCCCTTCCGGCACAAGACCGAAACATCCGTGGACGCAATGAACGTGCGATTGCAGGCACTGGTAACCCTCCAGCTCCGGGAAAGGCCGAAGCTGTTTCCGGGCAGCTGCGTTTCCGGCTTGGTGATAAGGTCATGCAAATCAAGAACTACGAGCAGGTCAGCAACGGCGACGTGGGTTACATCACCAATATCACCGGCCCCGAAAATGAGGCTACCGTGGAAATTGACTTTGGGGATGGACGGGTCATGGCCTATGAAAGTGATCAGCTTAGAATGCTGGATCTCGGATACGCCTCCACCGTTCATAAGTCCCAGGGTGCCCAGTATAAATCCGTTATTCTGAACCTGCAGTGTGCGCACGCCATCATGCTGATTCGCGCCATCGTCTACACAGCAATTACCCGAGCAAGGCTCCGGCTCGCCATTGTTGGGGAGCGGAAAGCGTTGTGTCGAGCAATCCGCAATACCAAAGCCGACCAGCGGGGTACCCGTCTGGCGCAGAGAATTCAAGACTTCATTGAGTAGAAAGGAAATTATCACTATGGCAACTACATTGGATCTGTACTACCAAAACAAGCAGCAGCTCAGCGCAAGGATTGCGGAACATAAGCTGACCATGGATCAGCTTTTGGGTTATCAGGAATTGCTTTACCGGATCTCCATTCTGGAAAGCTGCATGAACTTTGTTAAGACCGCCCCCGTTACCTCTGATGTGAATGCAATGAGCTTTCACTACAAGATTGTGGATGCGCTCTTTACCTGTATGCTTCAGGAACGGCAGTTTGGGATTCCCGCGGACGAAAAGCTGAAGAAACAGCGTGCCACCGCACTTGGCAATCTCCAAACGGTGATCACCAGCTTCCGCAAGCAGTTCCAGAGCTTTGCCCCGACTGCTCCGGAATCCTACCGGGATGCCGTCAGCAAGATGGTCAACACGGTACTGCCCGCATGGCTCCAGTACCGCTTCACCTATATTCCATTTTGATAGGAGATAATAACATGAACAATTCCCAATTTTCTGTCCTGAACACCATCAATCAGGTGGATGGCTTCGATCCCGCCCAGCTGGCGGTAGATTATGTAGACCTTACGACGCAGGAAACGCGGAAGCGGCTGCCCGTCATGGCGCAGCTTGCGTGGTTCCGTCTGCGCCACCCGGAAGGGAAAATCGCATTGCAGGTTGAGCCGGTGAAGGACTACTTCGTTGCGACCGCAAAGGTATACGTCAGCTATAAAGATCCGGTAGAGTGCTACCTGTCCGAAGCCACCGCTTCCCGCAAGTATGATCCTCTGAAACCCACGGTTTCTCCCCGGGAATGGGCCCAGACCGCGGCAATCGGCATCGCTCTGCGCAATGCTGGCTTCGGTTTGCAGTTCAGCGCTGCCGGAGATGGCTTCGACAGTAATGTCCCCGATGAGCTTGGCGTAGAAAATGGCATAACACCCCCTGCGCCAATGCCCACAGGCACACCACCCGCTCCCAAGTCTGAATCAGAATCGCCCGCCGTAATTGCCGCGCCTTCTGCTCCAGAGCCGGAACCGGTCATTGTAGAACTGACACCGGAACAAAAGTTTGAGCAGGCATGTGCCGTCGTGAGTCCCATCAAGAAGCACTGTGGTAAAACGCTCGGCGAAGTACTCAACACAGAGCCTCGGGCAATAAACTGGCTGGCCTCAAAATTTGGTGGCGATGAAACCATTCGTGCCGCTGCGGAGTACATCTGCAACTACGCAATGGAACAAACGCCTGCATAAGCCGCTTGCGATAAAGGGGGATGTATCATGCATCCCCCTGGAAAGGAGACCGCATGGTCGAAATACATATTGGCGATATTATCCCTCTGATTGGCATTCCTGAACCGCCGAGCGGTAGACGCAGCTACAATATAAGCTGCCCTTGCTGTGACACAAGTCCACGGGGAAAGCACCTGAACATCAATCTTACGAAAGATGTATTCTGCTGTCCCCGGTGTCATTTCTCAGGCGGTGTCTTTGACCTGTATGCGTACTATGCCAAAGTTGACCGTGCTGATGTGCGGGATACTCTGATAAAGGAACTCGGTCTGAAGGATAGCGGTCCATTTCACCATGAAGGCAGCAAACACAGGCGGGGGCAGCGAACGATCACACGCCCCATTCTGCAGGATATTGAATTGCCCCTTACGGACATTGATGCCAGACACGAAACCTATACAGCTCTGCTTTCCAAGCTGTCTCTGGCATCTGACCATCGGGAAAACCTGCTGTCAAGAGGCATGACCGAGGAAATGATCTGTCGGAATGGCTATAAAACCATGCCCGTTGCAGGCTTCTCCGCCATTGCAAAGCAGCTCCATGAGGAAGGCCATTATCTGGCCGGTGTCCCCGGCTTTTATCATGATACTGATGGAAGTTGGACGTTCAATAAGGAAAAACGAGGCATTCTCGTACCGGCAAGAACCCCCGAAGGAAAAATTCAGGGCCTGCAGATTCGATTGGACTTCATCAAAAAAGGAAAATTCCGATGGCTCACCAGCGTTGGAAAGCAGGACGGCTGTAAGGCAGAATGCTGGACCCATATCGCTGGCGAACCAACCCCGACAATCCTTCTGACCGAAGGGCCAATGAAGGCCGATGTCATCCATCACATTACTGGTCTGACGGTAATTGCGGTACCCGGTGTCAATTCACTGAATCATTTGAAGGAAACACTGGAGTTTGTGCAATCCAAAGGAACCACAAAGATTATGACGGCGTTCGACATGGACTACCTGAAAAATCCCCATGTGAAGGACGGCTATTTCAATCTGGCCACCATACTGGCTCAGGTTGGGATTGAGTACGGGACCTACCTTTGGGATCCCCAATACAAAGGCCTTGACGATTATGTATGGCACTGTCGTCAGGAAGGCCTGCTCTGACATCTCGCAAAGGGCTCTAATTTTACGCACTATGCGGAAAACAGATGGTTTTCCAACCGACCTGTTTGTATTTTATGGTGCAGTTTCAAGAAATTGAATACCATACTAACAAGATACCATTCTACCGTAACTTTGGCATTTCCTCCGGTCAGGAATCAGCGGAAGTTCACATCTTGCTTAATCGTGGCGAATGCGCCTTACACCGCTGGATGATGTATTTGGAAACGTCTGCCCGCTTGACACTGTTTCCACTGGCTTTTTGTCAGTCTTCTTTTGACGATTGTACTTTTCTTTGACCGGGCAGTCTTTACAGTCCGCACTTTCGTAGACAATTTGTATAGTCTACTTGCGTCTTGTTGCACATCTTAATAATGCGCAAGAGCCCGGTTCTACGCAAGAACCGGGCTTTGTATTTTTTCGCGGAGCCCGCCTTTTAGTGAGACAACCCCCTACTGCTTATGTATGATAGTGTATCTTTGACTTCTCGATAACGAAATCAGGCATTTGATTGTTTTCTGCAAACCCCAATGCCCGTTTCCACATAAGGGTCATTTGATATCGGAAGTATATTGACCAAGGATCAGTTTTAGCAACATTTGGGCCCAAAATAACCCGGTCAATGCATATTTGAAAATACGGATTCACACAAAGCATATCTGGCTCGCTAGGAATCAATCGGATACCATCCAGGAAATCATGTGGCCGGGTAACAACCAACCGATATTCTGCTTCGTCTGCATAGTCATCATGTTTAAAAAGAAAAATAACTTCTCTCAATGCTGACTGCACGAAGCCACGAACCCACTTAGTCTGCTCTTTCTCCGAGCCATCGATAGCTGCATATCCTTTTTTACGCAAATCTCCATTTACATCATGTAGCAGCTTGATAAGGAGTTTGTAACACCCTTGCACATAAGAAGGTAATCCTGGATTCTTTGTTTCCTGAATCGATCCGTCCTGGCAAATGTAAACAACTCGGTACAGTGCATAATCATCCTGTCCATCCAGCAGCATATTCTTTCCGGACGTTTCTGAATCATTCACTTTATCAAAGAAATCTGTATTAAACTGAACACAGCAACCGTTGCTGTCCTTGCTTCCTGTATTTCTATCGCTAGCATAGCGATTCCACATCAGCAAGTCATCTATCTTATCTGTAAAGGACTTCAAGAACACATAATACTGCCTAAAAATATCCTCGCGAAACTGTGCAGCATCCCCTCTGTAGAAGAGAACATTTGAATATGGATCAGTACCGCTTACGAAATCCGCCAATGCCATTCCCTCGAAGGGATCGTTCATATAGTGAGCATGCATCATAGTAAGGCAATTAATTCCATCCCTATACTGGGATTTCTTATCTTTTCCCACAACAGAAGGTGCCACACTATTATTTTCCCTATATAGAACATCAAACAGATGTGTAGCTGTCTCCAGCGTTGTATAGTAGGCAATAGGCTTTATGCCAGAACGCTGTGGAGAAACACTCCTATCCATCTCATCAATGCGCGTATAATAGTTCACACTACTGTATTCTCTACGCTTCAACAAGCCCATCATGGTTTGACTAAGTTTTTCAACCATGAGTAGTTTTATTTCAAAACTGATATCTATGCTTGCCAATTTATCGTGAAGTTCCAAGAATCGTTTCCACGGATTCTTTTTCTCTGTAGCATCCACATGTGGATTGTCTTCTACACCTGATAGTATCTCTTGGTATTGTGTGAGCTTCACTATCAATTCTCTAAATGTATTAATATTATCTGTCGATGAAGCCCACTCTTGTATTGACCCACTATTTTTTTCACTCCAACGATACAAACTTGACTGTAATTTATCAATCTTTGTTGCGATGAAACATCTTGCGGATGCTAGTTGATCCGTCTTCACCTTGGCAGTATCACAGTATCTTTGGTATTGAATTAAAGCTTCATCAAAATCCGAATCCGGCACATTCTTTTCTAATAGTAGTGTACCATATGTACAATGATAGGTAGATGCATCATGTATGCTAATTGCCTTTCTAATCTGCTCAAGGGCAATATCAGAAAAAACATGCCATCGTTCTGCATCACGCTCATATGTGTCTGCAATGATACTGCATACATACGAGTAATTAGCATACATTAATGCCGTTTGTTTTCTTCCCTCTTCTTCGCACCGCCAAACATCTTCATCATCTCCAAAAGTGTTTTCTGCTGGCAAAAGCGGTATAATCTCGCCAACTATCTTCTGATGTATCCAAGAATAGTAGGCATCATAAGCTAATTGCTTAGATTCCCGAGTTTCTATTGCACAAACACCCAATACGTTAAAGGCATCTTGACGATCTTTAGGATCAGATATTACAAGCCCTTGCTTGGCATACAAAAGTCCTTCGGAAGATGCAGCCGGCTCCTTCTCCCAGAAACATTTTGCAAGATAGTAATTGATGTATGCGCGAGCCTCTGCCCAATTATGATCTTGACCTTGATACATGGTATGTTTACTAATTGACAACACTAAAAAAAGCGCATCTCTAAAAAAACACATCAATTCCAAATCATCAGAAGTAAATTGAGACTTCTCAGTCAATTGACGAATCTCTCTCCTGATTACTAGTTTTGTTTTATTTGCATTTTCCCTAACTATTTCTGTGTTCTCATTGCAAAGTGCTACAATAATATTGCACAGCAACGTTGCGATATCTCTCAAAGAGCGATTTGGCAACTTATTTATACATCCACCAAACCAATCATCTGCTAGAGCACCCAAACGGATTCCCTCTGCAGTGTGGATTAATTCATTGAGTAACGTTGCTATATAAATACGGTTGTATTTTATAGAAAAATCTTGTTTCGGCATCAACTTGATAATCCATGCTGTAGATGTATCTGTTTCCTTGCAGCGATCTCCACGTTGATGTTTGGTTTTCTTCGCATCGGCTTTTGAAATCAAATCATTAATTTCATTTTTTTGGTGCGTAATGTTCCTTAGCATCTCTCCAAACTGTGTAATTCTATTTCCACGATTTTTTTCTTCTCGCTCAAGCTCAGCGATTCTTGCATCTATTTTTGCAATAAGCTCGTCAATGTTGAACTGCTCCTGTGTAGGAGTTGATTGCTGTAATACATCAAGCCTCTGTACCAGCTCAGTAAGTTCATATGACCTAATTTTTTTCTCCTCTTCTTCTTTCTGGACATGCTCGGATTGAATTCTTTGTTCTTCTCGTTCATACTCTTTTTTTAGTTTATCCTCACTATAAACCATTAGCTTATTCAGTGATTTCTTGAATAATGATAACAAAATTCTCTCCTCCTTTTTGTCTTTACAAGGTTAGCAGAAACATCGAATTCTGACGACATTTCAGATGTAATGTATCATATCAAAGGCGTATGGTCAACTGACTTACTATTTTTTTGTCGTCACTGCATAATATTTCGCTTTTAAGAAAGAACAATGTGATATAAACTATGTTTGCAAATAAGGAGCTGCCCTATATGATTCTGGAGAATCATATAGGGCAGCTCCTTATTTGAGCACAGCGCAAGGGAAAAGTGATTAATTATGCCAAAAAAGCAGCACACAAAATTAGAGGCGCAGGTTTTGCCACTCTAATTTTGAGATAGCCCTTTTTGTGCGCATTTTCAAGAATTATAAGTACAAACGTTGCAAATACGTATTTGCAACGGTGTAATTAAGTATATAAAACATTATTTAGGAGGAAATCTTTATGTTAATCGCAGTTGACCACGGCAATCACGCCATCAAGACCGTCCACCACAATTTTGTATCCGGTCTGGCACAGCACTCGGTCCGCCCGCCCATGGCAGATGAAGTTCTGGAGTACAAGGGAGAATACTGGACCCTTTCCGGTCAGCGTCTCCCGTATCGTCGGGATAAGACAAGAGATGAAAGTTTCTTCATTCTCACCTTATTTGCTATTGCCAAAGAGCTTTCCTATGCAGGTCCTCTGCCCGCAGCAGAGAAAATCGAGCTGGCGGTAGGTCTGCCCCCGGAACACTACGGCATTCTGAAAGACAAGTTCAGGGCCTACTTCAAACGCAGCGAGTCCGTCCAATTCTCTTACAATGACAAGCCCATGACCATTCTGATTCGGGATGTCTTTGTCTACCCGCAGGCATTTGCGGCCATCGCCCCCCAGAAAAGCCAGCTCAAGCACCATCTGCGTCTGTTCCTGATTGACATCGGCGGCTACACCACCGATGTCCTGCTTCTGCGCAGCGGCAAGCCCGATATGCAGTTCTGCCGCAGCCTGGAAACCGGCGTTATCACCATGAACAATGACATCATCCGCAGAGTCGGTGCCCTGCATGATATGCAGATTGAGGATGAACATATCACAGCCGTACTGTGCGGCAAGGAAACCATTCTCCCTGCCGATGTAAAGGACACCATCCGCAAGTCCGCGGAACAGCACGCAAAGGATATTCTGGATCAGCTGCGTGAGCTGAAGGTGGACCTGCGTTCCAATCCTGCGGTCTTCATCGGCGGTGGCTCCGCTCTGTTCCGGGACTACTTGGAGCATTCCCCACTGGTGGCTTCGGCAGCCTTTGTGGAGAATGTGAATGCCAATGCCATCGGCTATCAGGCAATGGCAGAAGGTCAGCTTGCTCTCCTGCGAACTTAACTGCAAACGGGGGTGAATCGCGTTGATCAAAGATGGAAAGTACCGTTACACCCTCCAGTTTGGTATGAACACTGTTGAAGAACGGCAGGCAGGACAGTTCCTGGAGCAATTAGGCAACAAGAAAAGTCCGATTATCGTGGCTGCTCTGAACAAATATCTGGAGGAAAATCCAGGGCTGCTGGACAGCCAGGTAAGCGTTCAAGTTCATGTTTCCGGTCTGGATTCCCAGATGTTGGAAGATACGATTCGGAAACTGATTGAAGAGCGGCTCGGCTCCGGTGTTCCGCTTCCTAAACAGGCAGCTGCCAGCCCCCGGGAAAATGTGGAGCAGGTCAGTGCGGACATCCTGGAAATGTTGAACGATCTGGACAGCTTTGGATAGTCAGAAAATCCCGGAGTTGGGTAATACCAATTCCGGGAAGCTTTCGTTTCAGGGATATTATTTGTACAAAAACCGAAAAGTTTACAGAGCGATTGTTGCAAAACGTTGCAATCTTTCTTTGATTATGCTATGGTAATTATAGGCGGTGCAATACAGCATTTATGAGAATTGTTTATTTCACACCTTACATTCTCGGCTGTATTGCATCTTTTTTAGCTTTTTTTCAACAATTGGTTTGCATCATGGTCTTTCCTCAAAATGACTTGCTTCTGATAGGAGGCTGCATTCGTTTGCATCTTTTTACTGAATTGACTGTTAGACAGAAACCCAAATTTGTCAACAGGGTTTGTGGGCGTTTCCTCTCAGATTTTCTATCAATAGTGCGTAAATACGACACGCAATCGCCTCATTCTGACGTGAGGTGCGATTCATAGAAAAATAAAGTCCGGTGATCGCATGAAAGATGGTTCCCTGCCTGCTTTGTACTAAGTCGTGAAACCCATACTGACCTTCTTCACTTAGCATTCCATCAATATTCTCCCCCTGACTCGTTTTGTCCCGCCAAGCGCAGAACGGAACGGGTTGGAATTTTTATTGCCATTTTTGCCACGCAGCAAGACCTTCGGGCCTTACTGCGTGCTTTTTTGTACCCTGACCTCAGGTGCCGTGGGCCGCCGCCCCAGTTCGATTTGACCAATCACATCGAACTGGAGGTATTCACTATGGCTCACAAATATGAGCAATCTGATTCTGAAAATAATTTGCTGCGTGCCCGGTTTACATTGTGGCTGAACACAACGCTGATCCGCGCCAAGCAGCGCTATCTGGAAACCCACACCGACAGGCTTGACATCGTTCCCTTAGATGAAACCCTGACGGATTTGATTCCAGATACGAAGGACTACTTTAACCCTATTGAGCGAAGCAAAACGGACTTTGACTTTGAGGAGGAGAAACTGGCAAAAGCCTTTTCGGAATTATCCCTGATGCGGCGTGAAGTGCTGCGTCTGCTCTTTGTGGAGGAAAAAGCCCCGGACGAAATTGCCAGACAGCTTTGTATCTCTACGAACTGCGTCTATCAGTTCAAACATCAGGCTTTAGCGAAACTGAAGCGTGAACTGATGAAAGGAGGCGACCGGCATGGATAACCAACAGTTTGCCACTGTCCTGCAGGGTGCCGTTGCGGGCAGGCACGAGGATCTGGAAATGATTCTCGAACTGTACGAGCCCCTGATTCGGAAGCATTCCTTTCATAAAGGCACTTTCAACGAAGATCTTCACCAATATCTGCTGATACATATTGCGCTTAATATCAGCAAGTTCCCCTTATGACCCAAGGCCCCGGAGGATCATCCTCTGGGGCCTTCCCATGTCTGTGGAAAATTTTCTAAAAATTTTTTGCAGACATATAAGAACTGCAGGTTTTCAATGGCTCCTTTGTAGTGAAAGGCATCCCCATGCCACGCACCTTGAAAACTGCACACATACCAGTTCGGTACATCCCTTTGGTTTGGGGAGCGGCTATCCCTCTGACGGCCTAACAGAGCCATGAGCACTCATGTATGGGCGGCACCCATACAACGCGATGATCCACAAAGGTACAATGATACTTCCGTAATACGCGGCCCGGCCATAGTGAAGGCGGGGAGAGAAAACTTCTATGGACCTGTTCGCCACAGGCATCGGACTGGAGTAAAAAATATATGGATTGCGTAGAACGCAATTCATTGACGCTACCATGGATTTTTCCAAGCAGACATCTGCAAAAACGGAAATGAAATTCACGGAATAGATTCGGAAAATATTGGTAATTATTACATCATTACGGGTAGGAGGCATCTATGAAACAATTCACCAGCGATGAAATTACATCTATGAAAAACGTTGACATCAGGAATGTCGACAAAGACGCTCTTGTGGATCTTCGATCCGTTCAGATCGATGCTTCCAAACCGGTACAGGAACGACTTCAAAGTTTTTTGCAACAAATTCAGAATCCGTACTGTTTTCGGATTGGCGATATTGCCGTAAAGGTAAACTACAAATCAGGCGGTCCCTCTTTTCAGCAAAATTTCGAGAATATTTTGCGCACAATGCACGAGTAAATTATGGAAATTCTCACTGGCAGTAGATTTTTTCGTTCGTATATGCTATACTGATTTCGGACTAAATAATCATGCTCACCTTCCAAGAGAATTGCGGCTCGTTCTGACAATCCATCTGAAGGAGTGAGCTTATGGAAACTGCGACTACGACTCAGTATCTCGCGTCCGCTTATGTGCGGCTGTCCAAAGAGGACATGGTTAGTGCTAGTGGCCAGAAAACTGAGAGCAACAGTATTTCCAATCAGAAACAGTTGATTCTGGACTTCCTTAAAGACAAAGCGGACATCAAGCTTGTGTCTATCAGAGAAGACGATGGATATACGGGGACAGACTATGACCGTCCCGACTTTCAGCACATGATGGATGACATCCGTGCTGGTGTCGTGAATTGTGTCATCGTAAAGGACCTGTCCCGTTTCGGCAGAGAGTATATCAATGCCGGAAAGTATATCGATCGTCTTTTTCCGTATTACGGAGTTCGTTTGATCTCCATCAATGACGGAATCGATACCGTTACCAGAAGCAGTTCAGATGACCTGAGTATCATGTTGAAAAACCTGATGAACGATAATTACTGCCGCGACATTTCGATCAAGATTCGCAGTCAGCTTCAGGTCAAGCGGAAGAACGGTGAATTCATCGGCGCCTTTGCGCCATACGGTTATGAAAAAGACGAGAAAGACAAAAATCAGCTTGTAATCGATCCATATGCAGCTGAGGTTGTGAGCGACATCTTCCGTTGGAAACTGGATGGCGTCAATCAGGACCGTATTGCTCAAATGCTCAATACGCAAGGTGTCTTATCGCCAATGGAGTATAAAAGAAGTAAGGGCCTTTCTTATAAAACTTCATTCAAGCTTAGCTCTCAGGCCCAGTGGACCCCATCCGCAGTACGCAGGATTCTTGCAAATCCGGTCTACGTCGGAACTTTGATTCAAGGAGTCCGCTCAAGACCAAATTACAAGATCAAAAAGGTTATTGTGAATGAGAAAGACAAATGGGTAATTTATGAAAATGCCCATGAGCCAATTATAGAGCCTCGCTGTTTCCTTTTGGTACAGCGCTTGATGGAACTAGATACGAGGACTTCACCCCATGAAAATGCCGTATTTCCCTTAGCCGGACTTCTGTACTGCAGCGACTGCGGCGGCCCAATGATCAGGAAAACCCAGACATCAAACGGAAAGCACTTCTACTATTATGTCTGCGGAACCCACAAAAAGACGGGTTCCTGCTCCAACCACCGTATTTCCAAGAAGCAGCTGGAAGATGCTGTCCTCCATCTGCTGCAGGAACACATTCGGCTGCTGACAGAACTGGAGTCAATCCTTCAAACAATTCGCAGTGCCCCTATGCACCGTTACAGTATGCGAAAAGCGCAGGAGCGGATGCTGAAAGTGGAATCAGAGATTGACCGGTATCGACGGTTAAAAATATCTGCTTACGAAGATATGAAGGACGGCATTCTTACAAAAGAGGATTATCAGGACATCACAGCTCAGTATGAGGTGCGCATTTCCAAAGAGCTGCTTGCAAAAGAGCAGGTCTTGCGGGAAATGGAGCTGTATCTTCAAAATGTTTCCGCTCCACAGCAGTGGATTCAGGAGTTCATTGACCATCGCAACATCCAGTGTCTTACCAGAAGTGTAGCTGCCCAGTGCATCGAAAGCATTATCGTCTACGAAGGCAAGCGAATTGAAGTAACCTTCACCCATATGCAGGATTACGAAGCTCTTGTTTCTCAGGTGCAGGACTACTACCGTGGTGTACAGGAAGGAGCAGGTTAAATGGCCAGAAAAAGCAGAAAAAATGCAGTGCAAGAGACTGTGGCAGTGGAGTCAGCCGAACACATCTACAAATGCGCACTCTATGCCCGTATTTCTGTTGAGAATGAAAGAAAACGGGAAGCAGACACCATAGGGAACCAGATGCAGCTGTTGAACGATTACGTTTCTGAGCATTCGGACCTGACGGTATATGATCTATATATCGATGATGCTATCTCGGGTGTCAATTTCGTAAGGCCGGAATTCTCCCGCATGATGAACGATCTGCGTGATGGGAAATTTGACTGCATCGTTGTCAAGGATCTTTCCCGGTTAGGCAGAAACTATCTGGAATCCGGCGAGTATATCGAGCTGGTGTTTCCATTCTTCCAGTGCCGCTTCATTGCCATCACAGACCGGTTCGACTCCAAATACCAACAGGCAGGCTTTTCTATCCAGCTGAAAAATCTGGCCAATGAAATGTATGCCAAGGATATTTCCAAAAAAATCACATCCGCAAAACGCATTGCGCAGGAACAAGGAAAACTCACCACAGGCCGGGCTCCCTATGGATACCTGGTAGACCCAGCTGACAAGGATCATCTTATTGTAGATGAAGAAGTGGCACCGATTGTGCGGCAGCTGTTTGAAATGGTTGCTGCCGGAAGTACACTTCATGCCGCAGCAACAACGATGAATGAGCGAGGGATTCCCTCTCCTGGAAGACTTCTATACGATCGTGGCATTGCTACAACGGACAAATTTCAAAACTCCAGATGGTATATGCCTACCATCCGGCGAATTCTGACTGATGAGGTCTATTTGGGATGGATGGTATCCGGTAGGCAGCGTTCCGCCTACCGCACTACAGGCCAGAAAAAGACCATCAAAGTGCCCCGGGAGGAATGGATTGTTACAAAAGCCACACATGAGCCTATTGTGACAGAAGCGCTGTTTTATAAAACACAGGAATACTTTGTAAAAACAAAAGAAAAATACGGAAAAGCTTCTCTGTACAATATGAGAAGCAGGAAAGCCAGTGTCCTTACTGGCCATCTTCGGTGTGGGGAATGCGGAAAGGCCATGCATCTGCGCAAGAAGAAGGACCACAGTTCGCAAGAGCAGAACTGGTACTTCTGTCCCATGCACGAACACTATAATTCCACCTACTGCACAAAAAAGGCTGTAAAACAGGAAGACGTTGAATCTGTTGTCTTAAAGCTGATTCAGGCTCAGATAAAGCTGTTTACAGATTCCCGTGAGCTTTGCCTTTCCCTGAACAAGCGCTCAAGCAGTAAGACCAAATTCAGAATCTACTGTGACCACATCCGTGAGGTCAAAGGACAGATTGACAGGTGCATGAACAGCAAAGCCGCTCTGTATGAAGACTATGCGGACGGGACGATTTCTCAGGAAGACTATTTAAGTATGGGGCAACAATATGCACAGAAAGCCGATGATCTACGAATCTTTCTGGCAGAGCTTGAGCAGGAGTCCCAGAAATACAGTCAGATCTATCAATCTGGCAGCTCCTGGGCGCATTTGGCTGAGCAGTATCAGGATATTGACGAATTGACTGAGGAGGTTGTTGATGCTTTCATTGACAAGGTCACACTCTATAACAACGGATATGTAGATATTACATTTAATTTCCGTGATGAAATGGACGAGGTAATTCATCTCGCTGCCATCCGCAGAAGGGAGGCTGAACGGTATGCCATCTAAGAAGGCGCTGGCACTCTATATTCGTCTATCCTCCGAAGATGATGACCTCCATAAGTCTGGAAAAGCAGAGAGTAACAGTGTCTCCAATCAGAGAATGCTCCTGCTGGATTATTACAGACGCAGCCCCGATTTACAGGAATATCAGTTGGTTGAATTCTGCGACGATGGCTTCTCTGGAACAAATTTTGACCGTCCTCGATTCAAAGATATGATGCAGCTCGTCCGTCGAAGGAACATTCACGCAATCATGGTGAAGGATCTGTCCCGGTTTGGCCGTGACTATCTGGAAGTCGGAGTGTATCTTGAGATGATTCTTCCGCTCTTTGGCATCCGATTCATTTCCGTGAATGATCAATTTGACAGCAATGATTACGTTGGAACCACAGGCGGCGTGGATTTGGCTCTGCGCAATCTGATCAACGGACTGTATAGCAGGGACCTGTCAGCTAAGATCAAAAGTGCCAACAGGACCCGGAATCGCCGTGGCGAATACTGGGGTGGAGACGCGTTTTATGGCTACATTCTGGATCCTAAAGATAAGCACAGGCTCATGGTCGACACCAACGTATCAGACATTATCGTGCGTATCTTTCAAGAATGCATTGCTGGAAACAGTGACTCCCAAATTGCGAAGGGGCTCAACGATGACGGAATTCCCTCCCCGGCAAAGTACAAGCATAGAAAAGGCATCCTGTATAATGGGCGTATCGTAGATAACGCATCCATCTGGACCAATTCAACAATATCCAGAATTCTCAAAGACGAACGGTACACCGGTAAAATGATCACACACAAGCGTGAAACAGACGGCATTACCGCTGGGCGGATGATTCCCGTCCCAAAAGAAGCATGGATTGTCGTGCCCAACACCCATGAAGCCATTGTAACACAGGAAATCTTTGACGCGGCTACTGCAGTCCGATCTGGCCGGATCAAGACCGTAAATCAGAATACTGCCGGTCATCGGCCTGACAACCTGTTTGTCTGCGGATATTGCGGTCGAAAGTTGCAAAAAGCCTACGGTTCCGTCACACACCTGTACTGTCTGAAAGCCAGAGTTTATTCCAACAGTCCCTGTGCTGCCATCCATGAACCGCTTGAAGCTTTACAGGGGCAAGTTCTCGAAGTAATCAACAAGATGGCAACCGTTCTTGTAAATCGCATAGCAGAAATAAAAATAGATGTCGATCAGGAAATACCCTCCGTAGAGAAGAAAATCTCTGAAGTGGAAATACGCCTGCAACGACTGCAGACCGGGAAACTGGACCTGTACGAGGATTATCGGCAGGGTAACATCACCCGAGATAAGTTCATAGCAATTCAGAAAAGTCGGCAGCAGAAAACAGATCAGCTTCATTCTTCACTGGCCCTCCTCAAAGGCCAGGCAGAATTGCTCAGGAAAAAATCCAAGCGAATGGACTGCATGGTATCCGACGCAAAGGAAATTCAGCTGCTTCCTGACTATCGTCCTGATGTTGTCCGTCGTCTGGTCAGCTGTATTCGGGTATATGGTTCCGGACGAATTGAAATTGACTTGTTTGAAAATGATGATGCCATCATGGAAATTCTGGAATCGGTAAAAACCATAGCTGTATAAGTATTGGCCAAGATTCATCTATTCCCATAAGAACAGGCTGCGATCCAATGGACACAGCCTGTTCTTTTCTGAAGCATGAATATTATGAAATCTCTGCTTGGGCATTGGAAAGCGCTTCCGCAGATAAGCCCAGTCAATTTTACCCTTTCGCAGACTCTCAAAAAAATTCACAAAAAGTTAATGGGTCCTAAACACGCAGCACCAGAAGGGTTCATTCTGGGGGTGGGTGCAAAGATTTTTACCATTGCCGGGCCTGTGATCGTCTACGGCTTGGGCGCATCGGCTGTTTATGGCCTGATCTACTTTTTCACGACACTGTAAAAGGGCCGCTGCGTTTTTTGCAGCGGCCCTCTGGCTCTTTACTTGCGGATGGACCGCAGGCTTCCGGAAAGCTTCTTCAGGGAATCCTTTGCAGCGGCACCAACCTCGGCCAGACGGCCCGAGCCCCTGAACTGGGGCTGCAGCTGGATTTGGGGCTGCAGCTGAATCTTTGGCTTGGCCTCCAGGGTCTTCTCCAGGACCTTGCAGCGCTCCTCAGCCTGGAGCGCTTCTGCCCGGGCAGCTGCCAGAGCTTCGTTCAAGCTCTGGGTCTGGGCCTTTTCCGCCTCCAGCGCGGCCTGGACGTTTGCCAGCTCTGCGCGGAGTGTCTCGGCCTCCTGCTGCCCTTCTTCCACCTTGGCAGCCAGAAAGCTGATCCGGTTCTCCTGCTCCGTGCCCCGCTGGGACTGCTCCTGGAGCTTCTTTTCCAGGTTTTCCTGTTCCAGATCTCTGCGGCGGAACATCCCCTCCATACGCTCCAGGAAGGCATCCACCTCGGCCGTATTGTAGCCCCGCAGGCTGCGGGAAAACTCTATTTCTCTGACAATATCCGCATCCATTTCCGTTCCTCGGCTTTCTCTTTTAGTTAGGGACATTGCCGCGGTTGGCCACATCCAGAACCACATTGCAGTCAAAGTAGTTGGTGAAGAGGTTGTTGTGCCATGCCATGGCGTTGCCGGTGACCATCAGACGGCTCTGGTGGACATAGGTGATGTTGATCTCGGTCTTGATCTCCTGGGACGCGCCGATGAAATAGCGGTAGCCGGCACTGTAGAGCACATCAAACTTATTGTCGGAGTAGCTCTCCAGATCGACGCCCTGGGCAAAGATGATGGTATCCACATCCCCCAGCACAGGAATGGCCTGGTTGGTAAAGTTCTGCAGATCTGTCCGGAGCTCAGCGACGCTCATGTTCCGATAGTTTTTGTTGGCATAGGTGTAGCAGGCGATGGTGTAGCCCTTTTCCCGCAGGGCATCTACAACCACCTTGGCCTGGGCCACCTGCTCATCCCGGTACTCTTGGCCCTTTTTGGCCACATAGGAGCTATCCGTCCGGTAACCGAAGACGCCCTGAGAGCCGGTGACGGCCAGCGTTGCCCGGGAGCCCTTGTAGACGAAGTCCGGGTGGGCCTTGATGAAGGTCTCCAGAATGGGCACCAGATCGTAATCACCGGTCAGAGTCTGGTTGCTCTCGTCCACGTACTGTGCCTTGATGTCCCCGTTGGCATCCACCACCAGGCGGCAGGCAAATCCGTCGCCGCCGGCATCGGGCTCGCCGTCGTCGTTGCTGTCTACCATATACTCAAAGTAGTTGACCATGGTCTCGGTGATCATGACAGGCTTCTTACCCTCGGGCAGGTAGATGGACTTATAGGAATAGTTCATAGAGCCGGTCAGGTCCTGGTTGCTGGCCACGAAGCTCTTCATATCCACCAGGACATAGCCGTTGTTATACAGCTGCTCCAAAATCTTGGAGAATTCGCCTGTGGTGACAAAGTTTCTGTTGTACTGTCCGCCGAACTCCTTGTCTGCATAGGCCCGGACGGGATTTTCGATCAGTGCATGGAAGGACAGATTGGGAATGGCGTTGACATCCTTCCACTCCACCAGCTTGGACTTCTCGTTCAGGTAGGCGGACTTCTTTGCCGTCAGCTCCTTCTTGACCTCTTCGGAGGTATCCGTCAGGCTGTCCAGCACTTCGACGGCCCCGTCGTAGTCATATTCCGTAGCCTTCAGCTCGGCCTCAGCCAGCAGCTGCTGATAAGCCGCAGCTGCTGCATCCGCTTTCTCCTGGGCGGCAATGGAGGACTGCTTCGTCTGCTCATCCTTGATTTTCTTATTCTTGAAGCCATTGGTAATGGCACCGACCACAAAGGAGAGGATGAGGATCACCGCAACGCCTGCAATGATGGCAGGCAGATAGGCCTCCTTGAAGATCTGGGCCTTGGTGGGCCGTCTTCTTCTGCGGCGGCGGCCGTTTTCATCCACGTATTCCGTCTCCGGGGCGTTGCGCCGGTTGAGGGGCTCCATATACCAATCCAGGAACTTGGAGAAGAAGCTGGGCTTCTGCGGCTCCCGACGCTCCTTCGCCTCCCGCTTCCGGCCTGTATCGGTCTTCTTGGGGAAGAGATTGGAGAAGGTTTTTTTCAGGTTCAGCTTTTTCCGGTCCTCCCGGGTGCTGGGCTCATCCACAGGCTCGCCGGGTGCATAGGTATCCACATCCCCGTCGTTTTCGCCGCCCTCTTCGGGGGCATAATCCTCTGGATCGTAGGTCTCGGGGTCGTAGTTTTCGGAATCGCAGTCCTCCGGCTCAGCGCCTTCGGCGTCATACGCTCCCCGGTCGTCGCCCTGGCCGTCGTTCCGGCGGCTGCGCTTGGGGAAAAACAGGTCCTCGCCCAGGTCTTCGCTCTCGCCGTAGTCCGCGTCCTCCCCCTGTTCAGGGGTCTGGTCCGGAGGATATGGCTCGAAATCGTCCTCGCTGCGGAGCTCCTCCTCGTCCATATTGTAGTCCTGGAAGTTCTCCTCACCGGAAGGTGCATCCTCGCCCAGCAGCTCCGACAGGTTCAGATCGTCATCGTCATACTGCGACATATCAAATTCCCCGGGATCGTCACTGCCCAGGAGCTCGTCAGGGTCAAAGCCCAGGTCCTTCGAAAAATCAAAATCGACGTCATAATCGTTCTTATCCATGGCAAATCCCTACCTTATGGTATAGTCAATGATATTCTATCATCCCTGCCGAAAAAAAGCAAGCCGCATTGACATAAAACATTTTTAAGATTACATGAATCTTTTTCCTTTTGTTCTCACACCGTTCCTTGCATTTCGCCCATTTCTATGGTATCATGTCCGAGAAAAATACAAAATACCCCGGAGGGTTTTTATGGAAAAAATTACCAGCTTTACCATTGACCATATCCGCCTGCAGCCCGGGCTCTATGTTTCCCGGAAGGATGCCGTGGGCAGCGAGACCGTCACCACCTTCGATCTGCGGCTCACCAGCCCCAATGAGGAACCGGTAATGAACACGGCGGAGGTGCACACCATTGAGCATCTGGCCGCCACCTTTCTGCGCAACGACCCCGCCTGGAAGGACCGGGTGCTGTACTTTGGCCCCATGGGCTGCCGCACCGGCTTCTACCTGCTGCTGTCCGGCGACCTGAGCTCCCAGGACGTGCTGCCCCTGGTGACCGACTGCTTCCGCTTCATCCGGGACTACCGGGGGGAGGTCCCCGGGGCCAGCCCCAGAGACTGCGGCAACTACCTGGACATGAATCTCTCCATGGCCAACTACTGGGGCAGGCGCTATACCGCCCTGCTGGAAAACATCACGCCTGATCGGCTCACTTATCCGGAATAAGGAGGACATCATGACAAAACTCGGAATTATCGGTGCCATGACCCAGGAGGTTGAAACTCTGGTGGAATCCATGGCCGAATGCACTTCGAAGGAAATTGCAGGAAGCACCTTTTATGAAGGCACATTGGACGGTCTGCCCGCCGTCATCGTCCAGTGCGGCGTGGGCAAGGTCAATGCCGCGCTGTGCGCCCAGATCCTCTGCTCCTGCTTTTCCGTCACCCATTTGGTGAACACCGGCATTGCCGGCTCTCTGAGCAATGATTTGGACATTGCAGACCTGGTGGTCAGCCGGGACGCCATGTACCACGACTTTGACTGCGTCCACTTCGGCTACCCCTATGCCAAGGTACCCGGCATGGATGTGATAGCCTTCCCTGCGGACGACGCCCTGATGGCCTACGCCTTCTCCGCCGCCGAGGCTGTGAACCCCGGCCACACCAAAATTGGCCGCGTTGCCAGCGGCGACCAGTTCATCGCAGACAAAGAAAAGAAGGACTTCATCATCGAAAAGACCCAGGCCCTTTGCACAGAGATGGAGGGTGCCGCCATTGCTCAGACCGCTTACCGCAACGGCGTTCCCTTCGTGATCCTGCGGGCAATCTCCGATAAGGCCGACAACAGCGCCGAGATGGATTACCCCACCTTTGAAACGCTGTCCGCCCACCGCTGCGCGGAAGTGACCCATCGGCTGGCCCGGACGCTGCTGGAAGCGGAGTCCGCCTGAACCTTTCACAAATAAATATACGGAAGCTGCCGAAAGAAATCTTTGAAAAATCTTTAATTCTTCCGGCAGTTTCTTGCATTTCCAGGTCGACTGTGATATAGTTAGTGCATTATGTTTACTGGAGGCCATACCCCATGGGCTTGCACCGATTCCCGAAAAAATGTGCGATTGCACTGCTTGCACTCCTGCTTGTCGGCTGCGGAAAAGCGGATCTCCTCCCGGAGGCAACGCAAGCTGCAACCGAGACCACTTCCGCCCAATATCTGCAGACAGAGCTTCAAATGATCGTCACCTATGAAAATCTGGGTGAACTGGAAAATTACAAAAACCTGAAGCTGCTGGATGCCACGGGCTCCACCGCCTACCCCGCCCTGGAGGCCTATGCCTCCAGGCATCCTGACGTAGAGATCATCTATACGGTGGACCTGGGGAAAAAAGCCGTCGCCCACGGGACACCGGAGATCACGCTGACTGCCGAGGAAACGGACTATGAAGCGCTGATGACAAACCTTTCCTACCTGAAAGACACCCAGCGCCTGATTCTTCCCAAAACCATTCTCACAGCCGATGAGCTCAGCAACCTGCAAAACGCCTACCCCAATCTGGAAATCACCTACACCCTGGGGCTGGCCGGTCAGGAATTCACCGCCGACACCACCACCTTGGACCTTTCCCAGTTGACCTCCGGGCAGATCAACGCCGCCCAGGAAGTCCTTGCAAGACTCCCCCAGCTGGAAAGTGTGGAGCTTATGCGCGCCGACGGAACCACAGGCCTCAGCCAGGCCGATGTGGAGTGGCTGGTCAACGCCGCCCCCAACGCCAGCTTTCACTACACCTTCACCCTCTTCGGCAAAGAGATCTCCACCAACGACAGCCGCGTGGAATTCAAGAATCTTTCCCTGACAGAGGACGATGTTCCCGCTCTGAAGCAGGCTCTGGCAATCATGACAGACTGCGAGGCCTTTGTGCTGGAGAACTGCGGCCTGGACAACGACACCATGGCCACCATCCGGGCGGAATACCCCAGAACAGAGCTGGTCTGGAAAATTCAATTTGGCAAATACAGCGCCTGGACCAACACGGATACCATCCGGGCCGTCTACAATGTCTTCGATGACACCTGCGGGAACCTGAAATACTGCTGGAAGACCAAGTATATGGACATTGGCCATAACGAGACCCTGACGGATCTGAGCTTTGTAGGCTATATGCCGGACCTGGAGATCCTTATCGCCTCCGGCTGCGCCGTCAAGCAGCTTCCGGAAGGGATTGGAAACTGCAAGAAGCTGGAATTTCTGGAGCTGGCCTATTGCTACAAGCTGGAATCCGTTGATCCGCTGGCCGGCTGCGAAGGGCTGAAAAACCTGAACATCTGTTATTCCAAGGTTTCCGACCTGAAGGCCCTGGACGGTCTGCCCCTGGAGCAATTCATGTGCAAGCAAACCCGGGTCCCCGCCGCTGAGCAGCAGATTTTCAAGGATATTCATTCCAACTGCGTTACCAATTTCTACGGCAAGGAGCCCTATGCCGGTGCAGGCTGGCGCTATGTCGACAACGGAAAGACCTATACGGAGATCTACAAAAAAGTCCGTGAGGTCTTCGACTATGACGATATGCCCATGCCGACTGTTGCCAAAAAATAACCACAAGAGGGCGGCGCAATGCCGCCCTCAGACTGTCGAAAAACCCCTTACGGGCTTTTCCGACAAGTTTTTGCAGTCTGCCGCGCGCACTCCTTGTTCGCCTATGGCGAACAACTCGCACACTTGCAGCCTGAGATGTATTTTCTGTCAGGTACACGCCCCGACAGAAAATGATTTGATTTTATTTGTCGGCTTACGCCGCCAAACTCTGCGAGGCTTTTTTGACAAGCTGAGGGCGGCGCAATGCCGCCCTTCTTGCTTAAAGAGGAAAAAGACATGAACTACATCATTTTTGACCTGGAATGGAACCAGCCGACAGACGACCTCTCCACCGTTGTGGACCCCATCTATTTCCCCGGGGATATTATTGAAATCGGTGCTGCCAAGCTGGACGAGCACTTTCAGCTGGTAGACACACTGCGGGTCTACAGCAAGCCGAAATTCTACCCCAAAATGCACAAGCGCATTGCCTCCCTCACCGGCATCCACGACAAGCTTCTGGAAGAACAGGGACTTCCCTTTCCGGAAGCCTACGCAAAATTCATCGACTGGTGCGGAGACGAATACGCCTTTATGACCTGGAGCATGAGCGATCTGCCCACCCTGATCGACAATATGGCGGCCTACGGCGTAGATATCTCCGACCTGCCGGACTGGTATGACCTCCAGCGGATCTTCGGTCGGGAGATCATGCGCAGCACCGTGAAATACTCCCTGGAATACGCCATGGAGGTTCTGAACGAGACCGGCGGCGACGCCCACGATGCCATGAACGACTCCGTGAACACGGCCAAAATCTGCGACCACCTAGATCTGGAAAGCTATCTGGACGAATATGCCTCCCGGGTCTTTGCGGAGACCCCGAGCAGCCACAGCTATGAAAGCACTCAGGCCGCTTTGCAGGACGCGAGTTTGCTGCGCTTCCCCTGCCCCTGGTGCGGCGATACCGTCAGCTGTGAGCCCTGGATCCACAGCTGGAAGCAGGACTACGTGAGCTACGGCAAGGATGAAGCCGGAGACGAATTCTACGTGACCCTCACCGTCTCCCATCTGCCGGACGGCAGCTGCCGGTGCAAGCGCATTTTCCAGGAGATGAGCGACGACCTGTGGGAGCAATACCAGGACCGGAAGGCTCTGCTTGGGGTATGAAAAAGCACAAAAGGGGCTGTTAGAAAAGTATGTCGCTGCGAACCAGTGACCGACGTCACTGGTGTGGCAGCCCCCCGGTTGGATGGAAACAGCTTGGTTTTACGGCCAAGATGTTTGAAAATCCGGGGGATTGCCACACCAGCGTGCGCGCTGGTTCGCAATGACAGAGCGTTTTCTAACAGCCCCTTCTTTTAGCGCATATAGTCAAATTGCAGATCGTAAATATCTACCGTGTCGCCGTCCTGGATGCCCATCTTCTCCAGGCGGTCAAACAGGCCGCACTTGCGGAGCATCTGGTCAAAGTAGTTCCGGGACTCATAGTCATCAAAGTTGATGTTCTGTACCAGCCGCTCCAGCCAGGTACCGGTGATGACCCAGGTGGAACCAAGATGCTCGATGGAAAGCTCCTGGGGATCTCCGGCCTCGGGCTGCTGCTCCACATATTCCGGCTCATAGATCGTCACAGGGGGCAGGGTGCGCAGCTTTTCAGCCACCACCCGCATGAGATTCCGGGTGCCCTGGGTGGTACCGGCGGAGATCTCATACAGCTCGCAGCCCGCAGCCTCCACGCAGGCCCGCAGCCGCTGGAGGTTGTCGCTGTCCGGGGGCAGCAGGTCGATCTTATTGGCAGCCACGATCATGGGCCGGTTGCTCAGGTCCACGCTGTAATTGGCCAGCTCGTCACAGATGGCGTTAAAGTCCTCTACCGGGTCTCTGCCCTCGCTGCCGGACACATCCACAACATGAACCAGCAGTCGGCAGCGGTCAATGTGCCGCAGAAAATCATGGCCCAGGCCCGCACCCTCAGCCGCACCCTCAATGATGCCGGGGATATCCGCCATGACGAAGGACACGCCCTCATCCACATAGATGACGCCCAGGTTGGGGAACAGCGTGGTGAAATGGTAGTTTGCGATCTTCGGCCGGGCATTGGAGGTGACGGAAAGGAGGGTGGATTTTCCAACATTGGGGAAGCCCACCAGACCAACGTCTGCCAGAAGCTTGAGCTCCAGGATCACATCCCGCTCCTGGCCCTTCACGCCCGCCTTGGCGAAGCGGGGAACCTGACGGGTCGCGGTAGCATAGTGGGCATTGCCCCAGCCGCCCCGGCCGCCCTTGGCGATGACAAAGTCCTCGCCGGTGGACATGTCCACAATGATCTGGTTGGTCTCCGCATCCCGGACCACAGTGCCCCGGGGGACCTCGATAATCAGCGGCTCTCCCCGCTTGCCGCTCATATTCCGGCCCAGGCCGTTCATACCTGCCTGGGCGGCGTACTTCCGCTTATAGCGGAAATCCAGCAGTGTGGAAAGATTGTCATTGACCCGCAGGATCACGCTGCCGCCATGGCCGCCGTCGCCGCCGTCGGGACCGCCGGAGGCCACATATTTTTCCCGGTGGAAGGCCACGGCGCCATCGCCGCCCCGTCCGCCGCAGACTGTAATTCGAACCTTATCTACAAACATTGTTTACCTCCATGGTTTCACGGTGGGTGACACAAAAAAGGAAATTTGTCCGCCATTTCTTTTTTTCTGCCACCCGCATTTCAAAAAAAGGACTGCCGCCGAAAAGCAGCAGTCCTTCATTCACAGGCTTGTCTTACTGCTCAGCGTAAACGGAGCACTTCCGACGGTCCTTGCCCATGCGCTCAAACTTGACGGTGCCGTCAACCAGGGCGAACAGGGTATCATCCTTGCCGATACCAACGTTGGTGCCGGGATGGATGTGGGTGCCTCTCTGGCGAACCAGGATGTTGCCAGCCAGAACGAACTGACCGTCAGCACGCTTGCAGCCCAGACGCTTGGACTCGGAATCACGGCCGTTCTTGGTGGAACCGCCGCCCTTGTGGTGAGCGAAGAACTGAA